>Ga0081539_10000078_pt1 | contig 226113 bp, 230 predicted proteins | sample TabmetS4T2R2_FD_71023 | JGI IMG/M metagenome (GOLD analysis project Ga0081539, IMG submission 71023) | Tabebuia heterophylla rhizosphere microbial communities from the University of Puerto Rico - S4T2R2 | ecosystem: Host-associated > Plants > Roots > Rhizosphere ... | reverse complement strand
GACGATGGCGGCGGGGATACACCTCTTCCCATTCCGAACAGAGAAGTTAAGCCCGCCAGCGCCGATGGTACTGCAGGGGAGACCCTGTGGGAGAGTAGGTCGTCGCCCATTTTATGCCGTTTTACGGGGTATTCTGCCTTGATCCGGATAATACACATCGGTAGCGGCTTTTGATCCTCGCCAACTGGGAAGCATTACCCCTGGCCGATCCACTTGCTGACGCAGCCGATGTGCGGGCCATCAAGCGTCCGTGGAGTAGCGTCAGGGTTCCCGGTCACTGGCAACTCGAAGGCGCCTTCGCGGCGTACGAGGGGCTGGTGCTCTACCGGTGCCGATTCTCCGCGCTGAGTCTCGCCCCCGAGGCTGTGTTTCTCCGGTTCGGTGGCATCTATTATTCGGCGCGGGTGTGGCTGAATGGTGTTTATCTGGGCGATCATGAAGGATACTTCTCCGCTTTCGAGTTCGGCGTTACGGACGTTCTTGCCGATAGCGAAAACGAGTTGCTCGTGGAGGTCTGGAGTCCGGAGGAGTTGGACGAGAACGACCGGGTGACCGTCGGAGGTGTGTGGGCCATGTGGGACGGCATGGCCGCGCACTTCAACCCTGGCGGTATATTCAGGAAAGTGAGCCTGGTTCAGGCGGGAGATATTCGTATCCGGCAACTGGAAGCTACCGCCGACCACGAGGGGAACGGAACGGCTTCGATAGAGGTCTATGCCCGCCGCGCTTGTCGCGCGATCCTGGAAGGCCAGATACGGCCGCTGGGATTCGATGCGCCGGGGGCTGGTTTTCGGAAGGAAGTGTGGGTCGAAGCCGGGGTCAACCGGTTCGAGGTCGAGTTTCACTTGCCCCAGGTTCGCGCGTGGTGGACGTGGGATCGGGGCGAGCAGCCGTTCTACGAACTGACGCTCGGGTGTGGCGGGGCTAGGGAGAAGGTGCGGTTCGGCGCGCGGAGCGTCGAACTGCGCGACTGGACCGTGTATCTCAATGGGGAGCGGTTGTTCTTGCGCGGGATCAACTACCTCCCCACGGATGTGTACCCGGCGCGGGTTTCGGAGGAGCGGCTGCGCTCTGATGCGGCCCTGGTGCGCGATGCCGGAATGAACGCCGCCCGGGTTCACGCGCATGTGGCGGAACCGGCATTCTACGAGGCTTGCGATGAGATGGGTATCTTAATCTTCCAGGATTTTCCCCTGCAATGGACGCATCGCCGGAGCGTATTGCGGCCGGCCGTGGCGCAAGCAAGGGAGATGGCTCGTGACCTGCGGAGCCATCCTTCCGTCGGCATGTATCTAGCGCACGACGAGCCGTTCTTCGTCGCGCCTCCGGAGAAGTGGAGCATTATCGGGCTGCTTCGCACGGCTGCTGAAGTGCTGTCGCCGCGCTGGTTGCTCTGGCAACGGAGGGTTCTGGACCCTGCCGTGATGCGCGCCATAGCGGAGGAGGATGGATCGCGGCCCGTGATCGACGCTGCCGGTCATCCGCTGACGACAAATCATCTGTATTTCGGCTGGTATTACGGCAGGTTCAGGGATCTGGAACGTCTCGTGAAGCTCTTGCCCGGTTTCTCGCGACTGCCGACGGAGTACGGAGCCCAGGCGTTGCCAGACCTGAAGACGCTGGAGGAGATCTGGTCCGCCGGGCGGAAGCCAGATTGGGAAAGCCTCTCGGTCGACTATCGTCTCCAGGTTGACCGCATGTCGCGCTACGTGCCATGGAGGGATGATAGAGAAGCTTTCGTGCGGGAAAGCCAGGAGTATCAGGCGGAAGTTCTGAAACACGCTACGGAGCTGTTTCGACGGCGCAAGTACCAACCTACCGGGGGAACGTTTGCCTTCATGCTCAACGATCCGGCGCCCGCCATCTCCTGGTCCGTTGTGGACTGGAGACGCAGACCGAAGGCTGCTTACGAGATGTTGAATGTGGTCATGCAACCCGTTCTCGTCTGCGCCGGGTATCCTGAAGCTAGTTATGAAGTGGGCGCGAAAATCTCTCTGCCGATTCATGTCATCAACGATCTGCAGCGGCCGCTGGGGGCAACGACCGTAACCTGGGCACTCTCTATCGCGAATAACGAGGTTGCGAGGGGCAGCGTGGAGACGGAAGTATCAGGCGATACGGTGGTGCAAGCCGGAGAAGCCGGGGCCGAACTCCTCGCTCCCGGGAGCGCCGAACTCTGGCTCCACGTATCGGCGGGAAACGTGATCGCCGGCAACGAGTACCGGTTTCAGGTCAGCTAGGCAGCCTGTTTCCGCGCGTCCAGATCCATGAGTTGAGGTAGCTTCAGGAACCGGTACCCGGAATCCTTTAGTCGCTGGATTATGTGGGGAACCGCGGCGATGGTGCGAGAGCGGTCGGCCCTGGGGTAGGCGTCCGTATCCTGCCCGTCATGGAGGAGGGTGACGCCTCCGGGACCGACGCCACGCATGATGCGGTGTTGGATGGTCTTCTGGGGCGGCTTGTTCCAGTCCCAGGCCATCACGGACCAGCCCATGCAGCGGAGCCCCACTTCTTCGGCGACGGAGATGGTCTGCGGCCCGTACCAGCCGTGGGGAACACGGAAGATGGCCGGTAGCGTGCCGGTGGCATCGTGGATGGCATCCTGCCCGCGTTCCAATTCGTCCCGGATCTTGCTAGGGCGGCTCCAGGTCAGGTGCGGATGGGTGAAGGTGTGGTTCCCGATGACGTGCTCTGAGGCGACTTCGGCCGCCAGGTTCGGTTCGCGCACCACGTTGTTTCCCACCTGGAAGAAGGTCGCCCTGATACCTTCGCGGTCGAGTATTTCCAGTAGTTCTCCGGTGTATGGATGGCAGGGGCCGTCGTCGAAGGTCAGGGAGATCACGCGCTCGCTAGTGCGTGCGTGCCAGAACACGGGACCATATAGCCAGGAACGGGGCGAGAGCCACTCGTAGACTATGAGCCCCCCCGCTGCCAACCCCAACCCGCCAGCGGCCAGGGTCGGGGCGGAACGCAAGGGGTGCCCGGCGATGGTGCGCGCCCCTGATACGGCCGCACCCCCGAGCGCCATTCCGGCGACCGCGGGCCAGATGCGTGGTTGCCTCAATTCAAGTTCTCCAGAACGAGGCGGGCCGCGGCTTCGGCAGAGTGGGGGCGATGGGCGGTGCGGGCCGATTCCACGATGCTGCGCCGGTGGCGGGAGCTCGTCAGTATCTTCAAGGTCTCTCCGAGCACGTCTTGCGTCCTCTCCGTCATCACGGCGGCGCCGTAGCGGACCATGGCCGCCGCGTTGTCCTCTTCCTGGCCCGGAATGGGGTTGATCAGGACCTGGGGGATGGCTACCGCCAGAGCCTCGGTGCAGCTCATGCCGCCCGGCTTGGTAACCAGAACGCTCGACGCCGCCAGCAAATCCCGGACCTGGTCTGTGAATCCGAGGAACGTGGCGGAGCGTCCGCGGTTATCGGCGATCTCTTGAAGGTGCACGCGGGAACGCTCGTTGGAGCCGCAGAGGACGACCAGGTGTAGGGCGGCGCTTGCTTCGAGGAGCGAGGTGACGACGGCGTCGAGGTGGCCGCCACCCAGGCCGCCTCCCATGACCATCACCACCGGGAGATCATCTTCCTCCGGGTCGGGGAAACCGAGGAGGTCCCGCCTCACTCCTGCCGGGTCGGAGGGTTCCTCGAATGCGGGGTCTATGGGTATACCGGTGGGGTGTATGCGATCCGGGGGCGCACCAAGCTTCTCCACCTCGGCGGCGGCCTCTTCGTCGGCAACGACGTAGAGATCCAGGTTCGGTGGAACACCCATCGGGTGGGGTACGTAATCCGTCAGCACAACGGCTGCGAAGATATCTGGATTTTGTTTCTTGTAGTTGCCGAGTACACCAGCCCCGTAGAAGTGTGGCGCTATGAAGGCCTTCGCCCCAGTCTCACGTGCCAACCGCCCAAGAGTGCGGAGGGGCAACCTCCTGTTCTGGATACGGTCGGTCGAAGCGTTTTCGGGGGTGAATGCATCGTAGCCGGCGTCCCAGAGTTCCGAGATGCGTTGGAGTCTCTCGTAGGCGTCGGTGATCCGGTTGTTCGTTCCGGCGCGCGCGGCTTGAAGTTCGGACATCCGGTAGATCCTGCCGTAAGCTGCGGGCATGAGCTTGAGGCTATCCAAGTATACCTTGTGTAGCAGCGCCTCGATGGGGGGCGAAACTTCCCTGGGGAAGTCCAGGATCAGGCACTTGCGTCCTGGATCTAGGAGGTTGACACCCTTCTCGACAGCCGCGCTCGCACGCATGTGCCCGCTGCCGATGGAGCACGAGAGCATCAAGATGTCGGCTCTTTTCGTGGAAGCCACACGGGAATTATAGGCAGATGCACGATACGACGGGAACACCTGCGACATAGCTATAATACCTGTGATGCCGGAGTTGCGAGAAGGAACGATCGTCGTCATCGTGTCGGATTCCCATATTGGTGGGGATCCCGGCTGCGACGGGTTCGAGTCTCCAGAGGAATTGCGCTCACTCTTCGAAGATTTGTCCCGTTGCGACGGTCCTGTCGAATTGGTCCTGGCGGGGGACTTCTTCGATTTCCTGCAGATAGGCCATGTGCCCGAGGGTATGGACCGGGCTTCGCTCACGACCTCACGGCGGGAATACCAGGGGATGTTCTCGTCCCTCAGGAGGTTTCGAGAGAAGGATGGGAACCGGGTCGTCTATTTGCCCGGCAATCACGATGCGGAATCTTTCTGGAACCCGGAGATCCAGGAGACCTTGAAAGCTCAGGGGCTCGTGGATGAGTTCGCTTTCTACTATCTGGCTACCGTAAAGACCGGTAGGGGCCGCCGGACGATATATTGCGAGCACGGAAACCAGCTGGACCCCGCGAACGCCGTCGAGGACTACAGCGATTCCCTGGACACCCCGCTCGGCCATCACGTGGTGACCGACTTTACCCGGCGCGTGGCGCCGTTCGGCGAGGTGTCGAGGGGCCTGGATCTTTCGGAAATAAAGATGGTCTACCCGCTGGTCGCTATACCGGCCTGGATCTTGGGCCGCTACTTCTACGCCCTGGTGGGGAAAGTGGCGGCCTATCTGCTCCTGCCGTTGCTCGCGGCTTACGTGGTCTACCGGATAACCGCATATTCACTGGTGCTCGCCAGCGGGGGAAGAGGTTTCTTCGGCGCCCCGCGAGAGTTGCCCCGGGTGCACCTGGTATTTCTAGACATCGCCATCTTCGGGCTTCTGCTGTTGATCGCGGCCGGCGTGTTTTTTCTGGTGATCCGGCGCGCAGTACGCAGGACCGCCGCCACCATGAGCCCTGGCAGGGAGCCGCGTTATTCGCCCGCCGAAGCCTCTCGGCGGAGGATACGGGCAATATTGAAAGGGGAACGAAAGCCCCCGATGAACCCTTCTCTTGACCCGACAACGATTGACGTGTTCGTGTCGGGCCACACGCACCTTCCTTCGCTGGAGACGGTGGAGAACAGGACGGGCGAGCCTTCCGTACTGGTGAACTCGGGATGCTGGTTGCGCCAGCTCCAGCCGGTGTCTCCGCATCTCAAGGGTCCTCCTGTTTTCGTGTCCAGGTTCGTGCTGACGTGGGTTGCCATCTCGCCGAACGATACCGGGTTGAGCGTGGAATTGTGGGAGTATCCCAAGCCCGCCAGACAACGTCTAAGCCGCATCGAAAGGGCAATATCCTGGCGGCGCATACCGGAACAACCACCGCCGGGCTCGAAACCGAGGGTGCGGGCGAAGGCTACCGTGTAGTGATAACCTCTACGAAAGGCAGTTGCATTTTCGAGTTGGATCGGGGAAGACATGGCTAACAACGAGCTTGATGAGCAGTTCGTCGCGCAGCAGAAGGATAAGTTGCAGGAACTGCAAGAAGAATTGCTGAGGATACAGCGCGGTATGGAAGAGGACGAAGAGGATCGAGGCGAGGCCGAAGGGGATACCCAGATGGACTCTGGCGATTTAAGCCAGAGCATCTTCGACCGCGAGATGGACGCAACCATCGGAGGGCAGGTCTATAGACGACTGGAGGACGTGCAACGTGCCCTAGAGAAGATAGAAGAAGGTACGTACGGCCTCTCGGACGAGAGTGGAGAGACGATACCGCAGGGGCGCCTGGAGGCGATGCCCGAGGCCATTCGGACGGTCGAGGAACAGCAGAGGTTCGAAAGGGAGCGCCGTCCTACCTGATCCCGGCCACGGGATATAATCCCGGTATGGACCGATATTCTTCCCCGCAGGGCGGCGAGCCCAGGGAGCCAATCTTCCGCAGCGACCTTGAAGGGCGCCAGGCAGAGCCGCGCTACGAGCCTTCGAGGCCTACGGGTGGCATGGGAGATTTCCTGAAACGCCTCCTCGCGCCGCTGGCGGCGCTCGGGCTTCTGCTTGCGAAGTTCAAGGGGCTCGCGCTGCTGTTGCTCAAGGTGAAGTTCCTGGGTACGGCGCTCAGCATGATCGTGAGCATCGGGGCTTATGCGCTGCTGTTCCCGGTGTGGTTCGCGGTTGGGTTCGTCGTCCTGATCTGGATCCACGAGATGGGCCACGTCATCCAGCTCAAACGGGAGGGTATCTCAGCCTCGGCCCCGATGTTCATTCCGTTCCTGGGCGCTTTCGTGGCCTTGAAGCAGATGCCGAAGAACGCGCTCTCTGAGGCAAGGGTTGGGCTAGCCGGGCCTGTGCTCGGTTCGCTGGGCGCGTTCGGCGCGTGGGGTATCTACGAGCTGACGCAGCAGCCTTTGTTTCTGGGGCTGGCGTATGTCGGTTTCTTCCTCAACCTCTTCAATCTGCTGCCCATCCTTCCGCTGGACGGGGGACGGGCTATCGGGGCGTTGTCGCCGGTTTTCTGGATTGTCGGCATCGTTGGCCTCGTCGCGCTGCTTTTCGTGCAGCCTAACCCGATTCTGATCTTCATAGGCATCCTCGGCGGGATGGAATTGTGGCGGCGCTGGCGCAACCGCAACACCCCCGAAGCCCGCAAATACCAGGAGATGGAGCCTATGCAGAAGTTTCTGGTCGGGCTCGTGTACTTCGGCCTCATTTTGCTCCTCGGCCTCGGTATGGCCGCCACGCACGTGGCGAACCCTGGGGCGATGTAGTGAGGACGATCCTGTACACCGGCAAGGGCGGCGTGGGCAAGACAAGCGTAGCGGCCGCGACGGCTCTCCAGGCTGCCGAGTCGGGGAAGAGGGTGCTCGTGATGAGCACCGACCCGGCCCACTCACTCTCGGACGCCTTCGATGCTCCCATCGGGCCGGAGCCGAAGGAGATGTCGGATGGGGTGTGGGCACAAGAGATGGATCATACGTCCATGATCGAGGACAACTGGGCCGAGATTCAGGCATACATGTCAACGGTCTTCGAGTGGCAGGGCGCGAACACCCTCGCCTCCGAAGAACTGGCGATGCTGCCAGGCATGGACGAACTCTTCGGGCTGCTCATGGTGCGGCGGCATCATCAGGAGGACAAGTACGACGCGCTGGTGGTGGACGCCGCGCCGACGGGGGAGACGCTCAAGCTATTGAGCCTGCCGGATCAGATGAGCTGGTACATAGAGAAGATCTTCCCGATCCAACGCCGCGCCGCAAAGCTGGTGCGCCCGTTCGCCAGCCGGGCGCGTTCCCTGCCGCCGTTCCCGGAAGACAGCGTGTTCGCCGCCGGGCAGAGGTTCTACGAGGCAATCGCAGGCGTGGAGGAGATCCTGACGGACAGGAATAACGCCTCCGTGCGCCTGGTCGTGAACGCCGAGAAGATGGTGGTGGCCGAGGCCCGCAGGGCGTACACCTACCTGAACCTGTACGACTACGGCGTGGACGCGGTGGTCGTAAACCGGCTGCTGCCAGATTCCATCACCGACCCGTACTTCGACAGTTGGCGCGAGTCGCAGGCGCGGCACATGAAGACCATCGAGGAGTCGTTCTCGCCGATCCCGATATTGAAAGCCCGGCTCTTCGACCGGGAGATGTACGGCCTCGACGCCCTGAACGCCCTGGCCGACGACGTGTTCGGCGAGATGGACCCGCTGGAGATGATGTTCCAGGGCGCGGCCCACGACATCGTGAAGAACGGTGATGGCGGCTACGAGGTGACGTTCAACCTCCCACTGGTGGAGAAGCGAGACGTTGACCTCTCCAAGAACGGGGCCGAGTTGTTCGTGAAGGTAGGGACGTACCGGCGCAACATCCTGCTCCCCGATTCCCTGGCCCGGCTCTCGGCGACCGGCGCCAGGATCGAGGACGGACACCTGAAAGTGAGGCTCGGCGATGCCTGATCCCACCCGGCGCGAAGGGGGAAGCCTGCTCGGCGCCATCGCCTACATCTTGGTGCCTGGGGAGCGGCGCAAGCAGGCCGCCGCTCACTTCAGAAAAGCCGGTTTCGAGGCCGTGAAGGGCGTGGCGACCCTCGCGAAGCCCGGGAAGTGGCAGGAGCCGCCGGAGACTTCGCAACGGCAGCGCATCGAGATCGAATGACCGACGAACCTCGGAGCAAAGAAGGCGTGGGAGAACTGGCCGTCAGGGTTCGCGTGGCCAGGAGGGTGACGGAGATTGCGCGCCGGGAGGCGGCCGTGGCCTTCCCTGCCGCGAAGCGGGCGGCGGGCCATGCGGCGCGGGCCTTCATCAGGAAGTTCTCCGAAGAGTACGCCAAGGAGAACAGGAGGCGCCGCAAGCGCGGGCGCGCCTGAAGCATTTCGGCCGCACGGAACCCCATGATCGTTTGGCTCATGGGCGTGCCGGTAGTAAGATAATCCTCACAGATTCTAGTAAGCATTACGGGAGACATGTATGGCGGAGAACGGGCAGCAAACAGGAACATTCAGGGTGAAGAGCGGGATGGCCCAGATGCTCAAGGGCGGGGTCATCATGGACGTGGTGGACGCCGAGCAGGCCAGGATCGCCGAAGAGGCCGGGGCCGTCGCCGTGATGGCGTTGGAGCGGGTTCCCGCGGACATCCGGGCCGATGGCGGCGTGGCCCGGATGAGCGACCCGGAGAAGATCGTGGAGATCCAGGAGGCCGTCACCATCCCAGTGATGGCTAAGGCCCGCATCGGGCACTTCGTGGAAGCCCAGATCCTGGAAGCCCTGGAAGTGGACTACATTGACGAGTCCGAGGTGCTCACGCCAGCCGACGAGAAGCACCACATAGACAAGGCGGTTTTCGAGGTGCCCTTCGTGTGCGGTGCGACCAACCTGGGCGAGGCACTGCGGCGCATCGGTGAGGGCGCGGCCATGATCCGGTCCAAAGGCGAGGCCGGGACCGGCAACGTGGTCGAGGCCGTGCGCCACATGCGCTCCATCGTCGGCGGTATCCGCCGCCTCGGCGCGCTGGACGAAGAGGAGCTGATGTCCGAGGCCAAGGAACTCAGCGCTCCGTACGAGCTGGTGCGCTGGGTCGCGGAGAACGGACGGCTGCCTGTTGTGCTGTTCACCGCCGGGGGCATAGCCACGCCGGCTGACGCGGCCCTGATGATGCAGCTCGGGGCGGAGGGTGTCTTCGTCGGGAGCGGCATCTTCAAGAGCGGAGACCCCGCGACGAGGGCGAAGGCCATCGTGCACGCGACGACACACTTCAAGGACCCGAAGGCCGTGGCAGAGGTGAGCCGGGGCCTCGGCGAGGCGATGGTCGGCCGGGAGATGGGCGACCTCACGGAAGGGGAGAAACTAGCAACGCGTGGATGGTAACGGCCACAAAATCCTGACGGAGACGCCGAAGATCGGGGTTCTCGCCCTCCAGGGCGACTTTATCGAGCACGCGGGCATCCTGCGGAACCTGGGCGTGGAACCCGTCGAGGTTCGGACGCTGGAAGACCTGAAGGGCCTAACGGGGATCATCGTTCCCGGCGGAGAATCAACGACCATAGGCAAGATGATGGTCTCGTCCGGGCTGCTGGACGGCATCCGCAGCTTCTTCTACAAGGGTGGTTCCATCTGGGGGACTTGCGCGGGGATGGTGCTCGCGGCGTCGGCCACAACGGGACCGCGGCAGCCCTTGCTCGGCCTGATGAACGCGCTTGTGGAGCGCAATGGGTTCGGACGTCAGGTGCATTCGTTCGAGAAGGAGCTGAACGTGGAGGGCTTCGACAAGCCGTTCACGGGGGTGTTCATCCGGGCGCCCTTCTTCGAGGACGTGGGGCCCGGCGTCGAGGTTTTGAGTGAGATTGACGGACGGGTGGTGGCCGCGAAGGGTGAGAACATCCTGGTAACGGCTTTCCATCCCGAGTTGACGGAAGATACGAGGTTTCACGAGTTGTTTTTGCGGGAGGTATGCGGCATTGAGCGGTCATAGCAAGTGGTCAACGATCAAGAGGAAGAAGGGCGCGGCGGACGCCAAGCGCGGCGCGCTCTTCGGGAAGCTGTCCAGGGCGATCACGGTCGCCGCGCGCGAGGGCGGGGGCGACGCGGAGATGAACCCGGCGCTGCATCTCGCCGTCCAGAAGGCCAAAGACGGCAACATGCCAAACGACAACATCCAGCGCGCCATTGACAAGGGCACGGGTGCGGGCGCTGACGCCGAGCAGTTCGAGAGGATCACCTACGAGGGATACGCCCCAGGCGGCGTCGCGGTCCTAGTGGACGTTCTGACGGACAACCGCAACCGGGCGGCCTCCGACGTGCGCTACATCTTTACCAAGAACGGCGGCAAGCTAGGCACCAGCGGTTCCGTCGCCTACCTGTTCGAGCGGAAGGGTGTGATCCTGGTCCCCAAAGACGGCGCGGACGAGGACGAACTCATGCTCGCCGCCCTCGAAGCCGGGGCCGAAGACGTGGAATCGCAGGAGAGCGACTACCGCGTCGTCACCACGCCGGAGACCTTCACCGATGTGCGCAGCCAGCTAGAGGACGCGGGATTCGAGCTGGAGCACGCCGAGATCACCATGGAAGCCCAGAACTCCGTGGACCTCGACACCTCCACCGCCCGCCAGACCCTCCGCCTCATAGACGCCCTCGAAGAGAACGACGACGTGCAGGAAGTCTACGCCAACTTCGACGTATCAGACGAGGTGATGGCCGAAGTCGCGTCCTAGCAACTCATTTGCTAAACGTAGTCCGCCTCTTGTAAATAAGATGGCCCCACTCTTTAGCAAATTCCTAGGTTCCTGTTATGAAACTGACCCCGCAGCCACTTAATAGAAGCTCCGGGGTCAGATCTTTTCAGTATCCAGTGTTCGTCATGTGAGACGCCAGTGGACTACAACCAGATTGCGATTGGAATAATCGTCGCTGCTGGATACCCAATACCCATATCATTCTCTGACGTCTCCGAGTCCATAGATGAATTCATAATTCCCTTGAAAGACTCAAAGCCTGGTATGAGGCTTTCCATACCTATAGGGGGATCATCTGCAGCAAGTTTCCGGTGAACTTTCCCAAGAGCCTTGACTTCACCGCTCAAGTCTCCAACATTAGCCCGTAGATAGTCCTTCTTGAGATCAGCTACGAAGCGGTAAACATCGTCGCCGTCAAGTTCCACAATCACGACGGCTGCGTTGGAGGAATTCGCTGTAGAGTTTCCCAACCCGCTCATGGCTTCGAGGATATCCATCATCTCTTGGTCTTCAGGATCTGAAGGTATCTGCCCGGCATCCTGCATCTGCTTGAATAGTGGCAGGATGTTGCTGAATCCTTGTATGGCATCAAGGGCTTGCGCCATTTCGGGAAGCTTCAGCGTGCCCGTGAGTTCAACAATATCTCCGTCTTCAAGATTGTCCCAGTCCTGATAGTCGAGACTCCGAAGATAGATCAGCATTCCTTCTTCATCCAGCTTACGGTGAAGGTTGTTAAATAAGGATGCAGGAGTGTGACGAAATTTCTCACTCTCTTCAAAGCCAGACTCTTCGCCTTTGTTGCGACCGTAGCCCGTTCCTTTGTACCCGAGATTCCAGCCGCTTCCTTTGTTCTCCCCAGAGCGATCGGTGTATCCCCCTTCGTCAGGAACCCAACCGATCAGGTCCGAGTAGTAGCTCTCAGCTACATCATGATTCAGGTACAGGAAGTGGCGTGGCGGCCTTACTTTTCTTTGTTTCTGCACTGCTAACCTTTCTGGCCCGTTGTGTGCGACAGCGAAACCTGGGGTAGAGTACAAGTTGCTTGACTATGAGCATGTGCTCTGGTCAGGTTTCGTGTAGGGCGAGCGGTTCGCGTCGGCATACGGGGCCGCCCGTCCTCATCCTTTCCCTTCGAACTCCATCTGGCCGTTCTAAACCTACCTCCTTTGTCGTATCCGTCACATCCGACTATACGAAGGGATCAGGCGGTTGTCTACCCCCTAGACCCAAAGTTGAGGTTTAATTTGCAGGACTTTTCAGGAAAATGGCTAACCTTTGATAGAATGCTTAAGCTAAACAAATGTCCCGCAAATCGTTGATCACTAATGTTTTGATACAGAGGAATCCTGCTGCTAACCCGGTCGCTATGATCGAGGGTCTACGTTTGTAGATGTCTCGTACTGTTGATCAGGAGGTAATCGTATCTTGAACCGCAATTAGAGTCTCTTGCTCTGTTGGCGGATAACCTTCTCGAGTTGCAAAGAACAGCTATGTAGTTGAAGGCAGAGAGCGCACATTGTGTCGAGAGGTCTTGTGGCTACCATATGTAGAGTGTGGTGCAAACTATGAGCTTCCGAAGTAACCTTAGCCCATGTTGCAGACGAAGCCCGGCGGGAACGTTCACACGATACTCGGCATTGATCCCGGTACGGCGACGATGGGGTGGGGGGTCGTGCGGCAGGAGGGGAACCGGCTGCGCTACGTGCAGCACGGTGCGATCACCACGCCGCCGGACTGGCCTATGCCGCGCCGGCTGGGGCGGCTCTTCGACGGGGTTACGGAGCTGGTGCGGGGATACAGGCCGCGGACGGTGGCGGTGGAGGAGCTTTTCTTCAATACCAACGTGACCACGGCGATCACGGTGGGGCAGGCGCGGGGGGTTGCGTTGCTCGCGGCTTACCGGGCGGGAGTCGAGGTTGCGGAGTACACGCCGTTGCAGGTGAAGCAGGCGATCACATCCTACGGCCGGGCGGACAAGCGGCAGGTGCAGGAGATGGTGCGGGCGCTGTTGAACCTGCGCGAGATCCCACGCCCCGACGACGCCGCCGACGGCCTCGCCATCGCCATCACCCACGCTTTTTCTTCGCGCATGGGCGGCAAGGTTGGGGTGTGAAAACCGCACCTTGTACAGGATAATGACACCATGATCCAAAGGCTCAGAGGAATACTGGTTGAGAAAGACCCGGAGGGCGTCGTCCTGGACGTGGGCGGCGTTGGATACAGGGCCGCCGCCTCTCAGGGAACGCTGCGGGCGCTGCCGGCGATGGGTGAAGAGGTCGTGATCCACACGCGCCTCGTCGTGCGCGAGGACGCGATGCTCCTGTTCGGGTTCGCCTCCCGCGACGAACGGGCCGCCTTCGATTCGCTGACCTCCGTCAGCAAGGTCGGGCCGAAGCTGGCTCTCTCGGTCCTCTCCTCGATGTCGCCGCCGGAGATATCAGAAGCGGTCGCCCGCGGAGACGTGCTGAAGTTCGCCTCCGTGCCGGGGCTCGGAAAGAAGACGGCGGAGCGGCTGGTGCTTGAGCTCAAGGGCAAGGACATGGCGGCCTTTGCGCCGGAGATCGCATCAGGTGCGAGCGCCGACGGTGGCGGAAGCGGGCCTTACATGGAGGCGCGTGAGGCGCTGGCCGGGCTCGGGTACTCTCTTGAGGAGGCTGAGTGGGCGCTGAACGAGGTGCCGCCGCAGACATCGGTAGAGAAGTACATCAAGGAGGCGTTGCGGCGGATAGGGAGCAGGCGTTGAGCGAAGAGTTCGACGACTTCACGGTGCGCGGTTCCCGCAGCGAGACATCGCGCGAAGAGTCGTGGGAGGAGTTGACCGGCGCGGCGGGACCGGCGAACGAGATGCTGGATGGTCCGCCGGAGGAGCACCCGCTTGACCCCGAGCCTTTCCCTGAGGACGACGAGCCGACGCTGCGGCCCCGCGATCTGGACGAGTTCGTTGGACAGGAGAAGTTGAAGGATAACCTCCGGATCTTCGTTCAGGCCGCCAAGCAGCGGGGGGAATCTCTGGACCACATCCTGTTCGCCGGGCCTCCTGGGCTGGGGAAGACCTCGCTGTGCCGCATCCTGGCGGCGGAGATGGGTGTAAACCTCCAGACCACGAGCGGCCCCAGCCTGGAGCGGGCGGGAGATATGGCGGCCATCCTCACGGCGCTGGACGAGGGCGACTTCCTGTTCATAGACGAGATCCACCGCCTCAACCGCCAGATCGAAGAGGTCCTGTATCCCGCGATGGAGGACTATGCGATGGACCTCGTGCTCGGCCAGGGACCTTCGGCGCGCACCATCCGCATGGACCTGCCGAAGTTCACCCTCGTCGGGGCGACCACGCGCACCGGCCTGATGACCAAACCGCTACTGGACCGCTTCGGCTTCTCGGAGCGGCTCGACTACTACACGCCGGAGGACCTGGAGAAGATCGTGGCCCGCAGCGCCAGAATCCTGGGCATCCCCGTCACGGAGGAAGGAGCGAAGCAGCTCGCCCGCCGCAGCCGGGGCACGCCGCGCGTCGCCAACAGGCTTCTGCGGCGCGTCAGGGACTACGCCGAGGTCGTCGGCGACGGCAAGATCGACGAGGCGACGGCGAACGCCGCCCTTGAGATGCAGGGCGTGGACGGCCTGGGCCTCGACCGGACGGACAGGGATTATCTCGGCCTCATCATCGAGAAGTTCGACGGCGGTCCGGTGGGCGTCGGGACCATTTCGGTGGCGCTCGGAGAGGCCCGCGACACCGTGGAGGACGTGTACGAGCCGTACCTGCTCCAGAGCGGCCTTATACAGCGCACCAGCCGCGGGCGCATCGCCACCCACCGCTCATACGACCATTTGGGTATCCCCAGGCCCGAGTAGGCACGCCAGATCAGCGAGCGAGACCAGAAGCCCTATCTTGGCACGGTCCCAGGCGAGGGCCTCACTGCCGGTCAATCGGTGGGGCCATCGGCTGTGGATGTTCGAGGAAGAAACGGACCATCTCGGCGGAGGCGTCGGGGCCTTGCGGGTCGGTATATGAGCCGCGGGGATCCCCGCCCGACCACGCGTGGCCCGCGCCGTGAACGATCCAGCGTTCCGCGACCGGTTCACCGCCCGTGTCGAGATAGATGGTGTGCGTATATGCGCGCCCGCCGGCTGCATGGCCCTGGCGCACCGTCGCCTGGCCCGATGCCGAAGCCGCCCCGGCGCCAGACCACTGGCGCAGCACCTGCTCGCCGTTGCGCCGGTCGACAGTGGTGTCGCAGTCCCCGTGGAACACGATGGTCGGGACGGCCCGCGTGAGGTCCGCAGCCGAATGTGGGGGGTGCAGGACCCCCGAGGAAGCGTCGGGCGTGCCCTGTTTCATCGCCCGGAATGCGGAGGGCATGTCGTGCGCCGCGCCGTAGGCCAGGCCCGAATGAACTCCGGCGGCGGCGTAGAGATCCGGGTACGTCGCGGCCATGACGGCCGCCATCGCCCCGCCTGCGGACATCCCGGCGACGTAGACCCGTTGCGGGTCCACGGGCTGGGTCGCCAGGATCTCGCGCGTGATGCCCGCGATGATAGAAGGCTCTCCCCGACCGCGTTGCTGATCCCCCGCCTGAAACCAGTTCCAGCATCTCTGCATGTTGGCCGAACCGGTTTGCTCGGGGTAGACGACGAAGAAGTTTCCGCTCTCGGCGAGCGCGTTCATGCCCGTGCCCGCAGCGAAATCGTCCGGGTTCTGGGTACATCCGTGTAGCATGACCACGAGCGGCAGGAGTTTCGTCGTGGTTCCCGCAGCCCCGCCAGGGATGTACAGTTTGTACGAGCGCGTCCCGGCCTCGTTGCCATACGAACCTGATACGAACCGCCCGCCTTGTGTCGCGGTTTCCGGTGTTTCCACCTTCCTCTTCGTCGTCCGCTTCGCTGTCCGATGTGGCGTGCGCGTTCTGGCGGTCGTGGGATCTGCCGCTGGAGTAACCAGGGGCGCGGTTGTGGGGATCGTGACGGTATCGGGGGACGAGCCTTGATACCAGGCCGATGGTGCATCCGGGGCGGTCCCGTTGCCAAGGGTGCGTTGAATCAGGGCCGTCGCCTCCTGTAGCCGGCCAGCGCGGGTGAGCCTTGTCGCCTCGGCCATGCCTCCCTGGATGTTCGTGTTCAGCAATCCATGCCCTCCTGTTCCCGATGTATTTTCGTGGTGTGGGTTCCGGGCTCTAACTTGGGATCGTCACCTGATCCTGTCCGCCAGCGCCCGCTTGACCGCCGGACTCGCCCGGAACGCGCCGAGTACGACGACGGAGTCTATGGCCGCCAGGGCCAGTTCGGGGGAGACGTCGTCGGCGATCACCGCCAGCCCGAGGACTCTGATCTGCAACCGCTCTCCGGCCGCACGCGCCTCCTCCAGATCCCGCCTCCTGAAATGCTGCATGCCGAGCACCAGCGTGTTCCGGGCGGCGGTCTCCTTTACGACCTCGGAGTGGGTGGATATCTGGTTGCGGATCGCAGTTCGGATGAAGTCCGTGCGGTTGGAGTAGAAACCCTCCCGCACCAACAGGTCGATCTGCCCCAGGTCCACGGGCCCCATGTTGATCGTGATCTTCTCCGTCTCGCTCATCCACTAACCTCCACATACCATCCATATGGATGGTATATAGCAGGTAATAGACATCCGGTCAAGGAACGGCGTGGCAAAAACACAGAGCAGGCATCGCGGCCAAGGACCCGGCGCGGGCATGTTGTGGATGTTAGAACCAGGGTGGAATTCTGTAGACCTGACAAATCACCCCGGAGGAACCTTGGATCTTGTGACCCTATCCCAGGTAGCCAACCCCATCCTGCAGACCGTCTTCATCGCGGTCATAGGGCTCGGCTACTACTTCAGCGTCAGGGCGACCTGGGCGACGGTCGCGGAGATGCGTGCTGAACACACCGCCGGGGGCGGGAGACCTTTGATCACGGTCTCCGAAGATTACGCCAACCTGCCCAACATAAGCCTCATCGTGCAGAACATCGGAGGGGGACCTCCGGCCAAGGACATCTCCTTCGAGTTCTCCGACCCCATAGAGAGCTCCGACGGCCTGATCCTGAGCGACCTGCCTTCTTCCGGGAGGGGCTGAACTCCCTGGCCCCTGGGACCAAAATCGGCTGTTATTGGGACACCTTCGACAACCTCCTACCGCTGATAAAGGCGGGCAAGATCTCCTCCGACATCACGGTGACGGTGCGCTATAAAGATCTAAACCTCAACCCCTGGAGCACAACTGGGACGTAAACCCCAGGCTCTACGAGGGCATCCGCAACGTGGACTACAGCGGCATGACAGACCTGGTGGACGTTATGGAGGGGAAGCTCGACGACGGGCCGCGAAACGACCCGAATTAGTGAGGGAGCAAGCTCCTCCGGATCTTGCGGACGCCCTTGCGAACGCCCTGGCGAACCAGCGCGACGATCTAACGGACGCTACTGGATTTGACAAAAAATATATGTGTGTTAGACATATAGATGTTGTAAGGAGCTATTACTTTGGAGGTACACAGGTGGTTACCACCGCGAACATCGAAAAGACGCGGCGCACCGCACTTGAGATAGCAGAGGCCCAGCGTGACGCCTACGAGGCCCTGGCAGAGAACCTGTCGGCCGCCCAGCGGCGTGGCACCAGCCTGGCCAACGGTGGCCTGGAGTTCGCGAGGCTTCAAGAGGACAACGCCCGCGCGGCCCAGGAGTGGTTCGCCAGCGGCGTGAAGCTACTCCAGGCCCAGCAGCGGAACGCCCAGTTCGTTCAGGGCTGGACGGACGATGCCGTCGAGGCGCTGCGCGAGCAGACCGAGCACAACCTGCGCACGGGAGAGGCTTTCGCGCGGGCCATCAGGAAGCAGCAGGAGGGATTCCGGTCCCTCACCCGCCAGTGGGTTGGCGCCTACTGGAACTTTTTCTCTCCCTTCTCCTACTTTCAGGAGGGGATGAGGGTCACCCAGCAGGCCACCGAGCAGGTAGCCCGGCAGGGGCTGCGGATCGCCGAGGAGGCCACGGGGCAGACAGAGGAGGTTCTGCGGCAGACCGAGCGGGCCACCCGCGAGGCCGAGCTGCGGACCACCGTGTTCACCGCCCTGGGAACCGCCAACTACGACGAGTTGTCCGTTGACGATATTTCCAAGCGGCTGAATGGCCTTTCCAATGATCAGCTCCAGAAGGTCCGCGAGTACGAGAAGCGCAACAAGAACCGCGAGACGCTCATAGAGCAGATCGACCGCAAGATCCGCGCCAACTCGTAGCACAGAACCTTCTCGAAAGTAACACCGAGGGCCGGGGCTACACTCCCGGCCCTTCTTCTTGCCCAATGTTCCGCGCCGTGGCCGATGCGCGGCGGAGTTGTTAGCATGGCCCCCATGCGACAGAAAAACTGGGAGCCGGTTGAGACCACCGGGCGTGGGGAACAGGCGTGACCCTGACACCGCAAGAGTTCGTGGCGCGGTGGGAGCGGGTGACGTTATCGGAGCGGTCTTCCTACCAGCAGCATTTCCTTGACCTGTGCGAGATGCTGGACGAGCCGAAGCCCGCCGCCTCTGACGCGGAGGGCGGCTCGTACACGTTCGAGAAGCGCGTCGAGAAGACAGGGGGCGGCACGGGGTTCGCGGATGTGTGGCGCAGGGGACGCTTCGCCATCGAGTACAAGCGCAAGGGCGGCAACCTGAACGCCGCCTACGCCCAACTCGACCAGTATCGTGCTTCGCTTGAGAACCCGCCGGTCATGATCGCCACGGACATCGCCCGCTACCTCGTGCGGACCAACTTCACGGGCCGCAGCCCCGACACCTTCGAGTTCACCAACCGCGAGCTGCTCAACCCCAAGTACCGCGAGGTGCTCAAGAAAACGTTCTCCGAGCCGGACGCGCTGCGCGAAATCCGGACGCCGGAGAGGATCACGGAGGAGGCCGCAGCCGGGTTCGCCCGGCTGGCAGATGGGATGCGCGCCCGCGGCGTGGAGCCGCACCGGGCCGCCCACTTCCTGAACCGCCTGCTTTTCTGCCTGTTCGCCGAGGACGTGAGGCTCCTCCCGGAGAATGTGTTCTCCCGCGTCGTGGAGCGCGGTGTCGGCAGGCCCGAGAGCTTCAACCGCAACGTCGGGGATCTGTTCCAGGCGATGGCCTCGGGTGGCGAGTTCCTGCTGCACGACATCCGGCGCTTCAACGGCGGTCTATTCGAAGACGCGGACGATGCAGACGATGGCGTGGTCGAGCTGACCTCGGACGAGCTTCGGGTGCTCTCGCGGGCGGCGAAGCTGGACTGGCGGGAGGTAGAACCGGCGATCTTCGGCACGCTCTTCGAGCGGTCGCTGGACCCCGCGCAGCGCGCCCGACTCGGGGCGCACTACACCTCCAAAGAGGACATCCTCGCCATAGTGGAGCCCCTCCTCATGCCCCCGCTGCGCGGGGAGTGGGACGTGGCCCGCCACAAGGCTGACGAAGAGGCCGCGAAGATGCGCGAGGCCGACGCGGCGGGCCGCCGCCAGCAGGCCCGCAACGCCCGCGCGAGGACCGAGGAAGTCCTGCGCCGCTTCGCCGAGCGGCTGCGGGGCGTGCGGGTGCTCGACCCGGCGTGCGGCTCCGGCAACTTCCTGTACGTCGCGCTGCGGGAGATGCTGGACCTCGAACAGGAAGTCCTCAACCACGCCGGTAGCCTCGGCCTCGACGTGGCGCTCCCCGGCGTCGGACCCGAGCAGCTATTCGGCATCGAGACCAGCCCCTACGCCCACGAGCTTGCGCAGGTTGCGGTCTGGATCGGCTACCTCCAGTGGCTCGAAGCCAGCGGGTACGGCAGCCCGCCAGACCCCGTCCTCGGCCCCATGACCAACATCCTGGAGATGGACGCCATCCTCGCCCACGACGAAGAAGGCAACCCCACCGAACCACAATGGCCCGAAGCGGACGTGATCGTCGGCAACCCGCCGTTCCTCGGGAGTAGGAAAATGCGTCCGACTATGGGAGACGAATACTGCAATGCCCTTCAACAAGTTTACGAGGGGCGCATAGATGGATTACCGGACCTCGTATGCTATTGGTTCGAGCGAGCACGGACGATGATTGAGCAAGGCGCGGTGAAGCGAGCGGGATTATTGGCTACGCAGGCAATACGGGGCGGTGCTAATCGCCGTGTGCTGCGAAGGATCAAGGAAAGCGGTGAAATCTTCTTCGCTGAATCAGATCGAATTTGGATCTTAAACGGTGCAGCGGTGCAAGTGTCGATGGTAGGCTTCGATGACGGTTCTGAAGAACACAAGAGCCTAAATGGCACGCCGATTGCGACGATTAACTCTGATCTAACTAGTCATGCTGATCTATCGTCAGCTCAGATTTTGCCAGGAAACCAGGGCGTCGCATTTCAGGGAGTCATTCTACGAGGAAAGTTTGACATGAGCCGTGAAGTAGGAAAGCAGATGCTCGCGGCGCAAGGCAACCCGAACGGACGTCCTAACAGCGATGTAGTAAAGCCTCGGCTTATTGGAGCTGACGTGACTGGACGCTCCAGAGAATCATATGTGGTCGACTTTGGCATTTCCATGCCGCTAGAAGAGGCAGCGCTTTACGAAATGCCATTCGAACACGTTCGACAGCATGTCTATCCGGCGCGTCAGGAAGCTAATCAAGCATCGGCGCGTGAGCGATGGTGGCTGCACTGGAACCCTCGACCTAAGATGCGGCAGGCTCTCACAGGGCTGAATCGGTACATAGCTACACCCAGAGTCGCCAAACACCGTTTGTTCGTATTTGTCGAAGCCGATGTCCTTCCCGATGCCCAACTAATTGTTTTCGCTAGCGAAGCCAATTACCTTTTCGGCGTGCTTCACTCTCGGGCGCATGAGTTGTGGGCGCGAAGGACCGGTACCCAGCTACGCGAAGCGGAAAGCGGATTCCGCTACACACCGACGACATGCTTCGAAACCTTTCCATTTCCCGATCCTACAGAGGAGCAACGAGCGGAGATAGCGGAGGCCGCCCGCCGGTTGGATGAGCTACGGAACAACTGGCTAAGTGCGGGGAGCGCGTCTGGGACAGAGTCTAAAAAGCGCACGCTTACACACTTGTACAATCAGCCTCCAACGTGGCTGGTTCATGCGCACAAGCGCCTCGACCAGGCGGTGTACGTTTCATACGGATGGGGCGGGGCATCAGAGGGCCTGTCAGAGGCCGAGGTTCTTGCGAGGCTTCTAGCGCTGAACAGCCAACTGGCAAACTCAATGCACCTAACATAGAACGAAAGCTACAATATCCCCGTGCAACGGCCCGTGCGTGCCGTCTACCAAGTGCAGCGTGTAGCCGAGAGGCAGTGGGCTAGAAGACTCCGTACTGTCGGCCGCTCCTCTGCATTTCATAAGAAGTGCCCCGCTCCTCCGAGCGAATTTTCCAGTCTGCTGCTCGGCGTCCGGCATCTACGGTAAGCTTGTAGGAACCATCTGGCGTCTTCTCAAACAGGAGTGTCTTGTTGCGATATGTAGCCGGACCTGACTGACCGGGAATTGGTAGATTAATCTTATCCATACCGTTGTGACCGTACCTTAAAGTGCGACGTATTGACTCGTCACCAATCTTGATCGTTACTTCACCGAATTGATGGTTCGGTTCCACTTTCTCCGCACCGAAGCCAAAGAAGATGCGCGAGCCGCGAGTCAAGTCGATTTGGCTACCAGGTCTAGCAGATCCGAGGTTCCTAGTTTCGTTACGAACCTCTACCCAAAACGCTCTTGCGGTTGCCATGGCAGCAGCTTGTGGCAAAGGTAGGATTCGATCAAGCTTGGCTATTTGTCGAACTACGTCGTCGTCCTCTTGCGGTATGGGTGTACGGAGGTTCTCGTATCTCCTAAGTATAGCGTCCGTTAGTAGAGTTCCGTCGGCTATTTTGTCTTCAAGGAGCTTACGCTGGCGCTTAATCTGCTCGTGGTGCTCCTGCTCAGTTTTGCGAAATGGTCGATGCCAGACAGTTGATACTGCCTGCTCGTCGTTGCTGTATAGGCCACTTAAGGTCAGGTTTGCAGAACCGGAGAACAAACCTATCTCGTGGGAGTTCGGCCCACCATCGAAAAGGAAAACCTTATGGTGAAAGCGTGTACTGGCCCTTCGTAGACTTGCGTCTAGCGTCTCGTTGCCTTGGTGCAAGCGGACGGTGGAGTTGCTCAGGCCCGTGAGAAGTCGAAGTGCTTTCGGGTCGGTAAAGCCGTCGTCTAGCGAAAGGAGCCACTCCTTGTACAGCGACTCCCATTGAGGAAGGTGTTCTCTGAGGAGGCTGTCTAGGATGCGAACACCTCCCTCAGTTACATAAGCAACAGCTACCAGCACACGATTGAAGTCGGCGGCGCTGGCCGTCGTGAGCAAGCCTCGTTGAATACTTCCGGGAGTCGCAGGCGATTGGATGTAGAACTCATGTTTGAACACGGGGGTTCCTCAAAAAGTAGTATCGCGGACACCGAAACCAGGCGCAAGAATAGCGCAAACGCACGGTGCTAAATAATGCCACCACCGTCTGGCTTGCCAACGCCCACGCCGCCCTCGACCGGGCGGTCTACGCGGCATATGAATGGACGCCGGATCTCCCCGACGAAGACGTGCTGGCAAACCTGCTCGCGCTCAACCTGGAGCGGTCCGCGGGGTAGCCAGGATGCCGGCGCGTCCGAATTTCCGATCTCCCCTTCAACCAAGATAACTCACCGAAGCTCCGCTACAATGCGGAGCGCGAAACTAGGAGATTTGCTCCACAGGGGGAACCGTGGCAGGCAAGAAGATGACCCGCAGGCATTTCATCGGCGCTGCCGGCGCGGCTGGCGTCGCGTTGCTTGGCGCCCCGGCCGTCATTACGGGATGCGCCCGGGAGTCGGGCAAGATGAACGCCATCGTGGTGATCCTGGACAGCCTGCGCAGGGACCACCTCGGTGCATACGGCAACGTCACCACCAAGACGCCCAACCTGGACGCCCTGGCGAGGGAGAGCTTCCGGTTCACCCGGCCATACCCGGATGCCATACCCACCGTTCCGGCGCGGCGCGCGATCCACACGGGGATGCGGACTTTCCCGTTCCAGGAGTGGCAGCAAGACCACCAGGGTTCCGCCAACTACGGCTGGTCTCCCCTGCCGGATGACCAGAGGACGCTCTCGGAGATCCTCGGGGACGCGGGCTACACCACCGCGTTCGTCACCGACACGTGGCATATGTTCTACATGAACTTCGGGCGGGGCTTCCACTACTACGACCGGATACGGGGCCAGGAAGACGACCCCTACAGGGACCCGGACACGGTCCCGGAGAAGTGGATGCGGGACCACTTCCTCGTGAGCCGGAGCGCGGAGAAGGCCCGCCAGTACCTCGCCAACGTCCAGGACCGCAAGACCGAGGAAGAATACTTCGCCCCCAGGGTTTTCGCCGGTGGGATGGACTTGCTGGAGACGGTGAGCCGGCGCGCGGAGCCGTTCTTCCTGCTGGTCGACAGCTACGATCCCCACGAGCCCTGGGACCCGCCCAAGAAGTACGTGGACCTCTACGACGCCGGATACTACGATGGCAAGGAACCCCTGTATCCCAAGTACGGCAAGTCCGACTACCTGACAAGCGAGGAACTCCTGCGGATGCGGGCCCTGTATTCGGCCGAGATCACCATGGCCGACCACTGGCTGGGTAACTTCTTGCAGAAGGCCGACGAACTGAGGATCATGGATAACACCCTGCTCGTGCTCATCAGCGACCACGGCCACGCCCTCGGCGAGCATGGCTACACGGGCAAGCCGTCCCTGGCAATGTGGCCCGAGATCACGGACATCGCCTTCATGATCCGCTACCCGGAAGGCCGGGGCGCGGGCGAGGAGAGCGACTATTTCGCCTCGACCTACGACGTGGCCCCGACGGTGCTCGGCACCCTTGGTGTCGATCCTCCCTACCCGCTGGATGGCCAGAACCTCTCGGCACTCCTGGACAAAGGCGAGATCGAACAGAGGAAGCACTTCACCACGGCCTTCCACAACTACGTCTGGACGCGCGACGAGCGGTGGGTGATGTTCTCGCGCCACGACGGGTCCGAGTCCAGGCTCTACGATGTGGCCAACGACCCCTATCAACACTACGACCTCGTAGAAGCCGAGCCCGACGAGGCACGCAGGTTGTACGAAGACTACTTTCTCAAAGACGCCCAGAAGGTCCCGACGCCGAGATAATGACACCACTAAAAGGACGCCGGCTCGAAGCGGGACCACAAATGATTTGACGCGGCAAGTGGCGAATTTGTAACAGGAAAAATAACACTTTAGGGGGATTGTGCACCTCCGCTGCCCGCGGGTATCGTGTTGTAGAGCTGGCATGGTAATGGCGAGTTCCTGATCCTGCTTGGCCAAATCGCCAAATAGGGCATAGGTTTAGTAGGGAACTTGTGGAGACCTCTTGACGGGGATCTCCGAATGTCGAGTCGAGGTAGCATGGTAGACGAGCGGGCTCAAAACGAGGTTGGCGGGCGGCTGAAGTTGCACGCACTCCTGGCGCGGAGCCTGGGGATCTGGAGTTACCGGGGCAAGGTATACCTTGCTGCGTTTACGGGCGTGCACATTCCCCTGATCTCGCTGGTAGTCTACGCTGCGATCGGCTCTCCGGCGTTGATCGGAGGCTCACGCCTGCTTACTCTGCTGATCATCGCGCTGGCGGCCACGCTGTTCGGCACGCTGGCCACGATCTACACGCTCAACGCGTTGATCAAGCCCGTGTCGCTCATCTCCAGGGTGCTGCGCGAGTACGTCGAGGAGGGAAAGATACCGGATCTGCCGTCCGACAGTGAGAGCCAGGAAGGGCGCCTGATTTCGGACCTGAACTACACCCTGGGGCAGGTGCGGCGCCTTGACCGCGCGGTATCCACCCTCCGTACGCTTTCATCCCACGATTACCTGACCGGCGTGTACAACCGCCGGGGCGGTGAGGCCCGCCTGGAAGAAGATCTGGCCCGCATGCGGCGTGGCGGTGGCTCTCTTACGCTGGCTGTTCTCGACGTTGACCATCTCAAGTACATAAACGATACCTACGGTCACCAGGCCGGGGACGTATGCCTGCGTCACGTGGCGGACGTGATCGAGGGAAACATCCGTCGAGGGGACTGGCTGGCGCGATGGGGCGGGGACGAGTTCGTGCTGGTACTATGGGATGCGAAGCCCACCGCAGAGTCCATCTTCGGCCACATCACGGGCGCGCTTCGCAACGCCCCAGCTCGGCCACCCGGCGGTCCCACCATACACCTGACGCTCAGCGGCGGCGTGTTCCGCTGCGCCAGCGGACAGAGCGCGCAGGAATGTTTCGCCGCCGCGGATGAAGCCCTCCGCCGCGCCAAACGAGGGGGACGGGGCCGCATAATCTACAAGGTTTAATCCGGATCACAGCCACCAGCAAACGCGAGGTGGCTGTCGAATCCAGCGTGTTGTCACGGGTACCCCGCCTGTAAACTTTGCGAACAGGCTGTGGGAGAGGAGTGTTCTTGAACGAGGGACGCACTGCGGACGTGGCTTTGGTAACCGGCGCGGGCCACGGCATCGGGAAGGAGGTAGTGCGACAGCTCGCACGGCGCGGGATGACCGTGATCCTGACCGCCAGGACTACCGAGAAGGGAGAAGTCGCGGCGGCGGAGATCTCGGGCGCTGGCCTCGATATCCGGCCCGCGGCGCTCGACGTGACCAATGGGGAAAGCGTGTCGAAGCTCGCCCGCTGGATGGAGGAAGAGTTCGGCCGGCTGGACGTGCTCGTCAACAACGCCGCAGCCTTCGTGGACTGGACAGAGACCACGCTCACCGCCGAACTGGGAGCCGCCAACGCCGTCCTCCAGACCAATTTGTTCGGTACCTGGCGCGTGAGCCAGGAGTTGCTGCCGCTCATCCGGCGCAGCGATCATGGGTGCGTCGTCAACGTCTCCAGCGGGGCCGGCTCCCACGGCGACAAGGACTTCGGCCTCACCACCGGCGGCGGGTCAGTGGCGAACTACGGCATCTCCAAAGCGGCGATCAACGCCCTCACATCCAAGCTGGCCGCCGAGCTGGAGGGGAGCGGAAGCCTCGTGAACTCCGTCTGCCCTGGCCTCACAGCCACCGCCCCCGGCATGGAACAGATGGACGCCCGCCCGGTTCGGGAGGGCGCCGCCAGCATGGTGTGGGCCGCCACGCTCCCGGATGATGGCCCAACCGGCGGCTTCTTTCGCGACGGCGAACCTCTGCCCTGGTAGGAAGGCTCGTGAGAACCACAGACATGAGGATCAACCAGAGATCTCCCGAAGTCCGCGTACCACCACGAGCGCGGGAACAGCGAAACCGTGATGCTGTTCGCGTCCGCTGGGTAGGCTGGAGGGCATGACCGGGCGCATTCTGACGCTGCGCGAACTGAACCGGGCGACCCTGGCCCGCCAGATGTTGCTTGAGCGTGAGAGTCTGCCTGTCCCGCATGTCGTCAAGCGTCTGGCAGGGCTCCAGGCGCAGGTCACGAGCCCGCCATACGTTGGGTTGTGGACCAGGTTGGAGGACTTTCGGGCCGGGGATCTCACCCTCGCGTTAGAGAAACGGCGGGTCGTGCGGGCCGCGATGATGAGGTCCACGCTCCATCTCGTCACGGCGGAAGACTACCTGCTCCTGTGGTCCACCATTCAGCCGGCGCTGGTTCGGGCGCTCGGCGCGTTCTTCGGCAAACGGGGCAGAGAACTGGAAATAGAGAAGCACGTCGCGTCGTCCCGGATGTGGCTGGCTCAGAAACCCCGCAACCAGGGCGAACTCCGCAGCCTGTTGTCGGAACTTGAGCCGGGCCGGGATCCAGCCGCGATGTCCTACGCGGTACGCTCCTACCTGCCCATGGTCCAGGTCCCATCCGGCGGCCGATGGGGTTACTCGAACCGTCCAGCGTACGCGCTCGCCGAAGACTGGCTGGGACGTCAGATCTCCGAATCCGGGGATCTTCGTTCCCTCGTGTTCCGTTACCTGGCGGCATTTGGCCCGGCGACGGTCATGGATCTGCAGGCGTGGTCCGGGCTGGTGAGGTTGAAGGGGCAGATCGAGGAGATCAAACCAGAACTGCGCGTGTATCGGGACGAGGAGGGCCGGGAGTTGCTCGACCTGCCGGACGCTCCCTTGCCGCACCCGGACACGCCAGCGCCGATCCGCTTCGTGCCGGACTACGACAACCTCGTCCTCTCCCACGCCGACCGGCGGCGTGTGATCTCCGACGAGCACAGGCCCAGAGTCTTCCTCTCAGCCGGCAGGGTCCGGGCAACGTTCCTCGTGGACGGCTTCGTGGCCGGCGCCTGGAAAATAGAGAAGAGCAGAAGACAGGCGGAACTGCAAATTGAACCCTTCAAGCCGCTCCCGCAAGACGTGAGAGACTCCCTACGTACGGAGGGCGAAACCCTCCTTCGTTTCGTCGGTGGTCACACCGGGGAGCTACGCGTCAGGTTCGCGGATCTCCCGTGAAGGTATCCGGAGGGAGCGCTGGCCTCAGAGGATGTTCGGGGACAGCGCGAGCAACATGAGAACCCCGGCTGTCAGAAATACGAGCAGGGTCGCGACAACGGCGCGCCGGCGGCGGGCGAGGTTCCCGAAGCGCGTTCTGGCGGCCGGCGGGGCATATGTCTCGATTGGCTCCGGTGGGATAGGGGACTCCACGATCTCCGGTTCCCGCTGGAGCTCTGGCTCCAGCACCGTGGTTCGTGCGGCAGAGGTTTGGTTGGGGGCCGCTGAGAAGGCCGCCTCCGCTTCCGGATAGTCTATGGAAGAGGGGCGGCGGGGAGCCCCGTTCGCCACCATTAGCTCTTCGAGCATCTCCGTCATGTTGAAGACAGCCGAGAGCAACAGGCTCTGCCTGGCAAGCACCGTGTTGAGGGCGTAGGAGGGTGTTTCGACGGTCCTTGGGCCCCGTTGCAGGCTCTCGACCGTCTCGGAGAGGCGGTCCATCTGCTCCGCCAGCCAGGCCGGGTCAGGGGCGTCGCCCTCTCTGAGCCTCCTGCGAACCGCGTCGGTCCCAAGGCCCTCGTCGTGTAGCCTGCGGACGCGCCGGATCATCTCCACCGACCCAGCGGGTATGTGTATACGGCCCTCGTGCCGCGAGTACGGCACGGAGTATTCCCTCAAGTAACGGTACAGAGTTGGACGGGGTACATCCAGACGCTTACTTACCTCATCGACCGTGTAATCCAAGCCCCCTCGCTTATCACGGAAATATTATCCAGATTTTTGCAGCGTACGTATCCTAGCATATTCCTGAAAACTACTTTCATGCCCTCGCGCCGCAAATACCTGTTTTCAGCAGGCTTTTTGCTGGCATTTTCATGCCGTGGACGAAAGCGAGACCGAGGCCCGGGGTATGCCCGGGCCGACCCTGGTGTCCACGGTCGTGATAATCGTGAGAATCAGCTTGAAATGTTGGTTGAGACCGCCATACTTGCCATCGTTTAACTTTGACAGTCAGCTTGAGGTGAACGCACACGGAGGGGGTATGCGTGTTAGCCAGGCTTGAGTTTGCCCGATTCATCTGGATATTTTTGCTCGTGGCGGTGGCGTCTCTGGCATTTGGCGCAGGGCGGGCCGAGGCGGAGACAGGACTTGCATCCTGGTATGGATCGGGGCTCACAGGGAACCTGACCGCCAGCGGAGAACCATACAATCCTAACGGCTATACCGCCGCCCACAAGACCCTGCCCCTGGGCACTGAGCTCGTGGTCAGCTACCGCGGGAGGTCCGTAAACGTCACGGTCAACGACCGTGGGCCCTACTCTGGGGGCCGGGATCTCGACCTTTCGCAAAGCGCGGCGCAGGCCATCGGACTTACACGCGCCGGGGTGGACTACGTGCAATACAGCGCGGTCGGCAGGGGAGGCTACGGCGGGGCCGCGTACGGCAAGAGCAGAGGATACCGCGTCGAGCAGAATCGAGCACCTCGTGAGGATCAGACGTCCTACGCCGCTGGCAGGGGATACGGCGGAGGCAGCGGGGCTTATGTCGTAAGATCCGGTGACACACTTTACGAGATAGCCGGGAACCTTGGTGTATCTGTGAACTACCTGGTGAACGCCAACGACCTCGCTGACCCGGACGTGCTGGCCGTGGGGCAGAGGCTATATTACTGACGCAGGGCCGTTGTTTCAAGACCGAGCGGTGCACAACTTTCGTGTCCCCGGCCGGACGCAGAGCTGTAAGCCCGCTGTGCCGGATTACGGGATCGCGGTCCAAGCAGCCGCGACGTGGTGGAGGAGATCTCCTGCATGAACAAACGCGCTGCCGGGTATCATGGAGTGTGAGGGCGCGTAATGGGCGAGAGAGATACCAGGAGAGACACAGACCAGGCAAGCTGGTCTGCCCGGGCCCCCCGGGTTGCGGATGCACTGAAGCGGGGCGTTCTGGTCTCCGTCGAAACGCGGGATGGGAAAAGTATTTCAGGACGAGTCTGCGACAGGGAAGCCTCCGGGTTGCTGCTCGACATCGAAAACCCCGGCGATGAACGCGAAGGGCTGACCAGCTACGTATTTTTGCCGTGGACCAGCGTGGATCAGGTCGCGATACGGGACGTGGTCACCCGCCGGGTGAAGTACCTGCGCGACGGGTGACCACGAAGTTCCCGGAGATATCGCCTACCTCTCCAGATACTCGGGGGACGTAACGGCGCCCTCGGAGGCCGAAGACACCAGCGCCGCGTATTTGGCCATCACACCCGTCGAGTAGAGCGGTTGCGGGTCTTTCCACCCCGTCAACCGCTCTTCTATCTCTTCGTCTGTAAGGTCAACGCTCAGGGTACGCCCGGAGATGTCGAAGGTGATGGTGTCGCCGTCTCGGAGGGCGGCTATGGGGCCGCGATGCGCCGCTTCGGGGGCGACGTGTCCGGCCATCAGGCCGCGGGTCGCGCCGGAGAAGCGTCCGTCCGTCATCAGGGCGACCGATTCTCCCAATCCCTGCCCGACGAGGGCGGCGGTCACACCGAGCATCTCCCGCATGCCGGGACCGCCCTTGGGGCCCTCATTGCGGATGACCACCACGTCTCCATTGCCGATGTCTCCGGCCTGCACTGACTGCATAGCGTCTTCTTCCGAATCGAAGACCCTTGCCGGGCCCGTGTGATCCAGGCGCGTGTATCCCGCGACCTTCACCACGCAGCCTTCTGGTGCCAGGTTGCCCTTGAGGATGACGAGGCCACCAGAATCGCGCAGCGGGCTCTCGACCGGGACTATTACCTCCTGTCCCGGAGGCTCCTCAGCGGACTCAACCTCCTCGGCGATGGTCTTGCCCGTCACGGTGATCTGGGTTCCGTCCATAAGGCCCGCATCGAGCAGGCGTTTGCCGAACAGGCGGGTGCCGCCGGCCCGGTCGAGGTCAACGGCGGTGAAGCGTCCACCGGGCTTGAGGTCGGCGATTATGGGGGTACGCGAGCTGACCTCGTCGAAGTCGTCTATGTCCAGCGGGATTCCGGCCTCGCGGGCGATGGCGAGCAGGTGCAACACCAGGTTAGTCGAGCCCCCGCTCGCGGCGCCGGCGGCGATGGCGTTATCGAACGAGGCGCGGGTGAGGATGCGATCCGGGCCTATCCCGTTTTCGAGGAGCCGCATTACGAGCCTGCCCGCCGCGACGCATTCCTCGTCCTTGCGGCCGTCGAGCGCTGGAGGGCTGGCAGAGCCCATCGGGGAGAGACCGAGGAACTCCAGCACCATCGCCATGGTGTTCGCGGTGTACTGGCCGCCGCACGCCCCGGCGCCGGGACAGGCGTGGTGTTCGATCTCCGAGAGATCGGCGTCGGACATCCTGCCCGCCGCGTTGGCGCCGACGGCCTCGAACACGTCCTGGATGGTCACGTCGCGGTTCTGGAAGCGGCCCGGAGCTATGGACCCGGAGTACACGATCACACCAGGGATGCCGAGCCGGACGTGGGCCATCGCCGCCGCCGGAAGCGTCTTGTCGCAGCCGACGAGCGTGACGATGGCGTCGAACATGTGCCCGCGCCCGACGAGCTCGATGGAGTCGGCTATTACCTCGCGGCTGACCAGCGAGGTCTTCATTCCCTGCGTACCCATCGTGATGCCGTCGGAGATGGAGATGGTGTTGAGTTCCATCGGGGTACCGCCGGCCTCGCGCACTCCCTCTTTGACCTTCTCGGCCAGGCGCCGGTGGTTGTAGTTGCAGGGCATGGTTTCGATCCAGGAGTGGGCTACCCCGACTATGGGTTTGTGCAGGTCCTCCTCCGAGTATCCCATCCCAAGGAGGTAAGACCGCGCTGGCGCCCGGTCGCGGCCTTCCAGAATGGTGCGGCTGTTGTGCCTGGTATCTGTAGTCTGCATGAACCCTCCCGTGATGCGCGGTTGCCTGTGAAGAGTATAAGAGAACCGCATCCCCGAAGGCTACGGGACAAACCCGTACTGGCTAGAGTATCGAGGCGCCCGAGAGCCGCAAATGCCGTGGCGGTAGTTTTCTTTGGTGACTTGGAAGCCTGAGAGTTTGCCGCGCTCTAGAGGAGAGCCGGCGGATAGAATGTAGGTGTTCTGGTACAGCGAGATGGGTGGCTGACATGGAAACGAAGGGGACACCTCACAAGGTGAGCGCCGGAACCAGCATCGGGCACGTCCACCTGAAGGTTGCGAACATCGGGCGCTCTTTGGGCTTCTACCGCGACATACTCGGCTTCGAGGTCACGCAATGGTACGGGGAGGAAGCCGTATTCCTCTCTGCCGGCGGTTACCACCACCATATCGGACTAAATACCTGGGAGAGCCTGGGCGCCCCGCCTGCTCCCAGGCGTTCGGCAGGGCTGTTTCACCTGGCCATACTGTATCCGCGGCGTAGGGATCTCGCGCAGGCCCTGCGCTGGCTGGTAGACGCGGGGTACCCGATAGACGGCGCTTCGGACCACGGGGTTTCCGAAGCCCTGTATCTGCGGGACCCTGACGGCAACGGCGTGGAACTCTACTGCGACCGTCCGCGGGATGCCTGGCCCCTGGACCGCGAGGGCAAGCTGGCTATGGTCACGCGCCCGCTCGACGTGGATAGCCTGCTTTCCGAGTTGAACGAACCTGCATCCAGCGGCTGAAGTTACGCCGCCTGGGGTGGTGCTACTTCCCCTGGGCGAAAACCGCCACCGCGTTGGCGGCCGCGTCGGACATTTCGTTCAGGGCATTGCGGTCCAAGTTGTCCATATCGTCGCAGGCCGCGTGGTAGCAGGCATCGTAGGGTTCGCCCGCCTTGCCGCCGTAGACCCTGGCCTGATCCCCTGACTTCGTGCCCTCGGCACCGGAGAACAGGCCGCCGGCCGGAACTCCAGCCTCCTCGAAAGGGCCGTGGTCCGAACGGCCGCTCAGGTCGGATGTCCCGGTGCTGCGCAAATTGCGGGCGGCAAAGTAATCCTTGAACACCGTCGTGACCTCGTCCGAGCCGTAGACGAAGCGGATGTAGTTGGGCGAGCCGACCATGTCGAGGTTCAGGTACACGGCGATGTCGTCCAGCTCAGATCCATCCAGCCCCTCCACGTAGTGCCGGGAGCCGTCGAGGCCCAGTTCCTCTGCTCCCCAGAACGCGAAACGGACTTTGTTGCGCGGTTTTATGCTCAGCTCATCTAACTGCTCGGCGATCTCCAGGAGCGTGGCTGTTCCCGAGCCGTTGTCGTTGATGCCAGGGCCTTCTGGCACTGAATCGAGGTGCGCGCCCACCATCACGGTATCGTCCGCGTCGCCGGTCCGGGTCTCCGCGATGACGTTGGTCGTGGCGCGGCTGCTGGAGCTGGGGCGGACGGAGATGCGGGCTCGTACTCTGCCGTCGCCTGCATGGCCGAACAGTTCATCTCCCACGGTGAAGCTCGTTCCCAGCACAGGGATGCCAGTTCCCGGGCGGCCCAGCGTACCGGAGAACACGCCGGAGGAGGGCGACTCGTCGAAGATCAGAACCGCCGATGCCCCTGCGGCCTCGGCGTTGCCGGCCTTCTGCCCGAAAGTACACGCGCCGCGCCGGATCAGGGCCACACTATCCTTGCGGAAGCCGTCGAAGTCGGCGGCCTCGCAGCCGCTGGATGTGGACCTTCCCGCCACGTCGACCGGGATGACTTCCCCGGTTACCTTACCGCTGCCCGAGTACGCCATCGGGACGAAGTCCGCGCCTTCTGTGTACTCGCGGGCTTCTGGGGAAGTGAGCCGCAGGCTCGCGGTAGCTGTCTCCCAGTGATCAGAAAGCTCGAATTTCTGGATGGTGACTCTGTAGCCGGCCTTTCTGAGCGTCCGGGCGACGTACTCGGCCGAGGTGTCGTAGCCGGGCGTGCCGGCGGCGCGGTTGCCGCCGTTCTGTTCCGCAATGACCTGCAACCGGCGTTCGTGCCCTATGATCCCCTCCGGGGTCACAGCCTCTCGCAGTGCGGAAGACATGTTCCGCGTGGCGATGGACGGTGGATCGATTGGAGAGCCCAGGGTTGTGAGCGCAAGTAGTGCGCCGCCCAGGATCGCCAGACCGGCGATCAGGCCCAAGACTGCGATGGTTGTCCGGCGCACGGAAGCTTTGTAGCACAATGCGGGGCGCCCACCAGGAGCATGCCCCGCTCAGAACCCTTACGAAGAACCAGCAGGTACGTCCCGGTTGCGGCGGCGCCACCAAAAGAGACCCAGGATGAGCAGTGGGAAGAGCCACCAGCCGAAGACCAGGGCCGAGATGCCGACCGTTGCCACCGCCTGCAGGACGTTCAGCGAGGCCGCCCAGGCGTGGGACGCGACTTTGCCAGGGTCCCAGGAGGGCTTGGGTTCCGGCTTGGGAACAACAGGAGGGGGCTGGATATTCAGCGTGATCTGGGAGAAATCGCTGCGCGCTTTGAGGTACTTCATCCTGCCCTGCACCAGTTCGATCTCCCCGCGCACTGTCGTGAGTTCGCGTTGGATCGTGATCGTATCCTCGATGCTATTGGCCCTGTCGTAGAGCTGGAGCAGGCTCTTTTCGGTGGCGAGCAGGTTACGCTCCCTGGCCTCCAGGTCCACGAACTCTTCGGTCACGTCCTGGCCCGAGACGCTGTCCTGGATGACTCTCTTGCCGACCCCGCGCAATTCGGCGAGCGCCGCCTCGAACTCTTGCGAGGGCACAGAAAGCACCAGGTCAGCGTACAATTGGTCTTCTCCACGGCCGGGCTGACTGACCTGCGAACTGAGTACGACGCCGCCGTGCCGCGCGGCTATCTGCTCGGCTTCGGCGGCGCTCCCGCGCACGTCCTCCGAGCGGATGCCCAGGTTCGCGGTCTTGACGATCTTTCGGTCGTAGTCCTGCGGCAACGTCTGGGTTGCGGACTGCGCCTGGGCCGAAGATGCTGTGGCGTTCTGGGGTTGGGCCGAGACCCCTGCCGAGGTCCGCGTTTCGGTTGTGATCTTGCCCGAAGAAGACGGCGCCTCCTCCGTCATCGCCAAGTCTTGCGAACCGGCTTTGTCCGCCGATCCCCCCGCCCCGGACACGTCTTCGGGACCCTCGGGGCCACTGCTGCCGCACGCCGCGAGGATGACCATGAGCAGCAGGAGCAACCCCGCCGTACCCGTGAGCCTGTACCGTCCGAAATTCATTGCCATCCTCCTAGCGCTCGCGGCCTGTTTACCTTATGTACAACCGCTGGCGAAGGATGGTTCCAGGCGTTAGCGGACGGACTCCGCGATCCCTATGGCCTCGTTCTTGCCCAGGTTCGACTCCAGGCGCAGAGAGACGCCATCCTGCTCCCAGAGCAGAACGCTCCCCATTGGACGCGAAGAAGCGCCACTGTTCGAGCCGGGAAGCCAGTTGACGCGCGAGCTGGAATTCCAGTAGCCGCGCCTGTTACCTACCTCGGTCTCTTCGAGCAGCCTCTTCTCCGCATTGCTTCGCAGGTAGGTGGACTGGAGATCTCCCTGGCTCTCTGTCAGGACCATGCCGGCGTTGGAACCTCCCAAAGCTGGCAGGCCGGCCCTGGCGTCGTAGACGAGGGCCAGTCTGGTTCCGTATGGCGCCCGCACCTCGTACACCGCGTCCGGCTTGCCCAATCCCGGCGTATGCGCCAACAGTACCGGCGCGTTCCCGGCCCGCGACCGCGCTTCCTGCAGCGGGATCCTGGTCACATACACTTTTCCCGCGCCAACGTTGCCTCTACCCTGCATGGGCTCGGATTTTCTGGTTGGCCCGGAGCTCTCGGGTGCGGCCTGCGCGCCGGAAGCCGATCCTGGCGCGGCGGCGTTAGCGGTGGTGCCCTGTGCCGCTGTCTTCCCGGACAGTGCCTGATCCTCCGCGGAAGGACGGGCGGCGCCGCCGCTGTAGCTTGCTCCGCCCCTGGCGAAGACACTTGACAGGTCTTGACGGATGGTGGGGAAGAGGAGCGGGAGTGCCAGCACGATCACGAACATCGCCGCAACCGCCCAGCGCGGGGAGAGGGCGGGGAGCCACCACGTCAGGCGGCGGTTTACCCGTACCCTTTCTTCCTCCTCGATCCGGCGCCGCGTGGCGCCCGCGAGATCGGGCGTCCGCGGATATTCGAGGCGTGGGCCGAGGTCCCGAAGCTCCCTTTCGAGATCACGCTCTCTATCCGGCATCTTCGCTTGTCATCCTCTCTCGCAGCCTGCCCAGGGCCCTTGAGGTCCGGGATTTCACCGTGCCCCTGGCACATCCCAGGGCGGCGGCCGTCTCCGCCTCGGAGAGCCCCAGAAAGTACCGGCAAGCTATTGCCAGCCTGTCTTCCTCGCGCAGGCCATTTAGCACCCGGAGCAACTCCGCCCGCTGCTCCGCCGCCACTACCGACGCCTCCGGCCCCTGCGAGCCGGGGTCAGGCGCCGCCTCGTCCGCCACCCGGAGAGCCAGGTTCGACCTCCTGCCCGCCGCCTTGCGCCGGTTGCGGGCCTCGTTGGCGACTATGGTCATCAGCCAGGGCCGGAAGGGGGCGCCTGACCGGAAGCGCCTCAGTGAGCGGTACGCCTTGAGGAACGCATCCTGGGCAGCGTCCTCCGCCTCCGATGCGTCGCCCGTGATCGTGAACGCGACGCGGAAAGCCAACGCTTCGTACCCGCGCACCAGCCGCTCGTACGCCGCTACGTCCCCGCTCTTCGCCCGCTCGACGAGCCTCTCGTCCTCCGGGGTGACGGCCGTCCCTCCCGTTCTTATGCGGTTCTCTATCCCTGTTACAACACCGGGGCAGCAAAGGTTCCCCGTTCCATGATGGACGCTTCGAGGATCATATAGAAGAGGGGAGCGGCAGAAAAGCCGCTCCCCTTACGTTCGCAGGGCTATGCCTGGTGCGGGAGCACCTTATCAGGCGCGAGCCCTTGTACTGGGATTTCGAGGATGACGGAGTGCCCGAACTTTTCTCCGTGTCGTTGGTATCCGAGGTTGTCTGGGCAAACGTGAGCGTGCCCTGGGCGACCGCATCGGGTATCTCATCCAGCATCTGGGTGTTGAGGTTGCCGACGAGCTTGCCCGGGTATGCCGCGTTGATGGCAGCGTACTCGCCGACGTAAGCGCTGTCTTCGACCGGAGTCGAGTTGTCGCAAACCTGGTGGTAGCAGGGGTCGTACACCACCCCGGCAACGCCGCCGGTCGGGGGATGATGCCGCCTATCGCCTGGAGTTCCGCGGTGGCGTCGCCGCTACCAGAGATTAGTCGTTACCGCTGCGGATGCGACCCGCTGCCGCCAGCACCAACACCAGTATTAAGGCAACCATCAGCGTTGGTCTAGCTCGATGCATACACACCTCCAGAACTCTCCTTGAGTCACTCGGCGCTTCCGGGCACCCTCCTTGATGCTGCGCAATGCAGCATGGGTCACACGGGGATTCCGGTTGCCTTCCCGGCTCATCGGTAGACAGGCGGTAGAATGAGCTTCATGGGACTAGAAGGCATAGGTAAATTGCTCGTCGGCGGGGCCGTGGTGTTGCTCGTGCTCGGGGGACTGTTCTTGGTTCTGGGCCGGATGGGCTTGGACCGGCTGCCTGGGGACCTGGTGTTCCGGCGCGGAAACTTCACCGTGTACTTCCCGATAGGGCTCATGATCCTGGTTTCCATCGTGGGCACTATCCTGCTGAATCTCCTCTTCCGCCGGTAGCATTCATGCTGACTTCCGACCTCGACTACGCGCTGCCCGAAAACCTCATCGCCCAGAGCCCTGCTGAGCCCCGTGACGCCTCGCGCCTGATGGTCGTCGATGCGAAGACCGGCGAAATCTCCCACCATGTATTTCGAGATCTACCATCCTACCTGGCCCAGGGAGATGCCCTCGTTCTGAACGAGACGAAAGTCTTTCCGGCCCGGCTCTTGGCCCGGCGACCGGGGGGAGGGAAGGTCGAACTGCTTTTTCTGCGCGAACTCGGCGACGCTTCCGGCGGAGAGTGGGAGGCGCTCGTCCGGCCGGGCAAACGCCTACATCCCGGTATGCAGCTCTCCACGGATGGGGAACAGATAGTGGCCGTCGAGAACCTCGGCGGTGGACGCTGGACGTTGCGGGGCCGGGACCTTCCTGGCCTCATGCGGCGTGCGGGCCGGATGCCGCTGCCGCCTTACATCCAGCAGACGGAGGCGGCGGAGCGCGCTTACCAGACGGTATACGCCAGAAACCTCGGATCGGCGGCGGCCCCGACGGCCGGATTCCATTTCACGCCGCAGACTCTGACGGCGGTGGAACTCGCGGGGGCCGAGATCTCACGCGTCACACTCCACGTCGGGACCGGAACGTTCGCCCCGGTGCGCTCCGAACGGCTGGAAGACCACCAGATGCACGCCGAGCGGTACTTCGTGCCGGAGCCCGCGGCCCGGTCGATCGAGAACGCAAACCGGGTGGTGGCGGTAGGGACCACCGTGGCCCGCACCCTCGAAAGCTGGGCGACCAGCGGCGAACGGGTGGGAGAGTCAACCCTGTTCGTTTATCCGGGCTACCGTTGGCGTGTCGTGGACGCTCTCATCACCAATTTCCACCTTCCGCGCTCCACTTTGCTGGCCATGATCATGAGCTTCGCCGGTAGGGAACTGGTGGAGCGGGCGTACGGGATAGCGGTGGAGGAACAATATCGTTTCTACTCGTTCGGCGACGCAATGCTCCTCCTCAACGGTGGGAGGAATCGTTGAGCGCACCCGTAACCATCGAGATCTCGGCCCGGGACGGGGAGGCCCGTGCGGGCACGCTCCGCACGCCGCACGGAGCCGTCCAGACGCCCACATTCATGCCAGTCGGCACCAAAGCCACCGTCAAGGGGCTGACGCCGGGCGATCTGCGGACCATCGGGGCGGGGATCGTGCTCGGGAACACCTACCACCTTTACCTACGGCCGGGGTCGGATCTCGTCCAGGAAGCCGGAGGGCTGCACGCCTTCAGTGGCTGGGAGGGACCGATGCTCACGGACTCGGGCGGCTACCAGGTTTTCTCGCTGGCCAAAACGCGGCGTATTTCGGAGAACGGCGTCGAATTCACCTCCGTCTACGATGGTTCCGTGCACGCTTTCACGTCCGAACTCACGACGCGGGTGCAGGAGGATCTCGGGGCGGACGTGGCGATGGTGCTGGACGAGTGTCCGCCGGCGGGCGCGGATCAGCAGTATCACGCGGAGTCATTGCGCCGGACGGCGCGATGGGCGGAGCGGTGCAAGGCGGCGCACGGAAAGCGGGACCAGGCGCTGTTCGGCATCGTGCAGGGCGGGCTGTTCGCTGACCTGCGCCGCGAGAGCCTGGAGCGTACGGTCGCTATCGGCTTCGACGGCTACGCGGTGGGCGGGCTGTCGGTGGGAGAGTCGCGGGAGGAGATGCTGGAGACCCTGGAGGTAGTCGCGCCGGAGTTGCCGCCGGAGAAGCCCCGGTATTTCATGGGCATAGGCGATCCAGTAGGGATTTTGCAGGTCATCGCGCTCGGCGTGGACATGTTCGACTGCGTTCTCCCGACCCGCCTCGCCCGCCACGGCGCGGCCCTTACCGCCGAAGGCAGGCTCAACCTCAGAAACGCCCGGTTCCGCCGCGACCTGGGGCGGCTCGACCCGGAGTGCGGCTGCGAGGCTTGCACGGACTACAGCCGGGCTTACCTGGCCCACCTGGTAAGGGAGGATGAGATCCTCGGTCATCGCCTCATCACGCTGCACAACGTGTACTTCATGACGGACCTGTGCCGCCGGGCGCGGGGGGCCATCACCGGGGGCCGTTACGACGAGTGGTCGCGGGCCTGGATCTCCCGCTACATGGGCGAACAGGTGCCGGCTAGGCCGGTCTAAGTTCCCATCTCCGAGAGCAATCGGGCGAACACTAGCTCCTCATCCCAGACACCGTGACCATCCTCCAGCGTCCAGTACGCAGCCAGTACGGATTGGGCCAGTGCCCATCCACATAATCGCTCGCGGTCCATGTTCAACTCTTTGGAAAGCTGATCCAGGCGTCGTTCGAGGATCTGTGCGGCGCGCGGGTGGTGCGCGAGACCCGGGGGCTCCCGCAGCAGCGTCGCCGCGTCGTAGGTCGGCTCCCCGACAACGCCCTTCGGGTCTATCGCCAGCCACCCTCCGCGATGGGAGGACAAAATATTCTCGTGGTGGAAGTCACCGTGCAGCAGCGCCGGTTCGTCTTGCGAAGGGATGAGCCCCGCGAACAGTTCCTCGGCCCGTCCGACGAGGACGGCTGGCATCGGGCCCGTGCCGCCCTCGTAGTTCCGCCGCAGACGGTCGAAGCCCATCGCCCAGTCGGAAACGAGCGGGAATCCATGTTCGTGCGGAGCGGGCCGCCACATCCGGCGCAGTACGTTCGCGGCGATAGATGTTGCTTCCTCGTCGTCCTTGACGCTGGTGAGAGGAGATCCAGGCTCACACTGCTCCAGCAGCATCGCCCTGTCCTCCCGATCCACACGTAGCAGCCGGCAGACGCCGCGCCCGTCGAACAAACGCAGGGCTTCCGCCTCCGTCAGAAACTCTTTGTCTTCGGGGAAGGACAGCTTCAGCACGGCCGCCGTGCCGTCGGATAACGTGGCGGGGGCGACCCAGTTGGCCCAGATGTCTGGGAACGGGGCTTCGACCGTGAGCGACCATCTCTGTTCTAGCTCGCGGACGAGCGCGGGCAGGCCCTTCAGCCATTCCATGCCTGCTGGACCGCGCATCTCCTGCGTGGCCCGGGCCAGGCTCGCGGGGATGGACGGTGGTTTACGCATGCTCGATCTCCTCCTGCGACGAGTGTTGCTGGCGGATATTCTGGCGTGGAGGGCGGAACCAGGATGTGGGGCATCGTCAGAGCATGGGCTGAATATATCAGCCGGGATGGCGTAATTCGGCGAGTTGATGGGGTGGGAAACTGGGGTCCCTGACCTGCAGTCCCGAGATAAGCTAGAATCATTACCCGGATTTATGGGTACGCGCCGCAACAACCTGATCGTTATGGGCCTCGTCGTCATTCTGCTCGGCGTGGCGGCCTACCTGATCTTCATCCGCCAGCCGGTTACGGAGTCCACGCAACTCGGCCTGGACCTGCAGGGCGGGGTGAGCGCGCAGCTCGAAGGGTCGCAGACCGGCGGCGGCAAGGTCACGCGCGAGGAGATGGAGCAGGCGGCTGACCTGATCCGCCAGCGCATTGACCGTCTCGGCGTGGCGGAGCCGGACGTACGGGTGCAGGGCGAGAACCAGGTGGTAGTCCAGATCCCCGGCGTCAAGAACCCCGACGAAGTCATAGACATTATCGGCAGCACCGCACAGCTCGGCTTCTACCGGGTGCTGGCGACGCAGGGCCAAGACAATGTCCCGGACGATCAGGTCCAGGACGTGCAAGACGAAGTGCGGCAGGATCTCCAGGACGAAGACGCCTATCAGAAGGGGAAGACCAAGATCCTCTTCGAGCAGAGCCCTTCCACCAGGGGCAATGGGAACGTGGTCGCCGGGTACGTGGTACACGAACGGCCCGACCTCGCCGGCGACGCCGTCCAGCAAGAAGGGGCCAACGTAGACTACAACCAGCAGGGCAAGCGCGAGGTCAGCATCCAGCTGACCCGCGAGGGCGGCCAGGGGTTCGGGGATCTCACCCAGAAAATCGTCAAAGAATCCGTCACGACCGGCCAGCCGGGCCTGCTGGCCATCGCTCTGGACGAGGATGTGATCAGCGCCCCGCAGGTGAACGAGCCGATCTACGGTGGGCAGGTTTCTATCTCTAACGATGGTCTCCCGCAGGGGCTGCCCGAGGCCGAGGCCACGCAACTGGAGACCGTGCTCAACACGGGCGCACTCCCGGTCAACATGACGGTCATCGCCCAGAACAACGTAGGGCCGACACTCGGTACGGCTTCGCTCAAGAGCGGGCTCACGGCGGCACTCATTGGCTTCGCGCTGGTGCTTCTTTTGCTCATGGTTATCTACCGGGCGCTCGGGCTTGTGGCGGACCTGGCGCTCTTGATCTACGCTTTCTTCCTCTGGGGGCTCGTCGTGGCCATACCCATAACCATGACGCTGCCAGGTATCGCGGGTATCGTGCTCTCGGTGGGGGTGGCGGCGGACGCGAACATCGTTATTTTCGAGCGGATCAAAGAGGAGATCCGGCGCGGTAAGACACCCCGCACCGCCATCGGGGCAGGCTACGACAAGGGTTTCCGGGCGATTCTGGACGGAAACGTGACGACGCTGATCACGGCTTTCATCCTCTTCGCCCTCTCGAGCAGTACTGTCCGCGGCTTCGCGGTGTTGCTGGTTATCGGCGTCGTGGTGTCCATGTTCACCGCCATCGTGGTGACGCGGGCCCTTCTGGGTTTGCTCTCGGATCGGGGTGTGCATCTCTCACCCGCCATGATGGGCGTTTCCAAGCAGAGCATCGGCAATCAGCAACCGCAGAGGGTGAGGTAGGCAGTGTTCCCGAGCGTAGACTTCGTCGGAGGATGGAAGATCTGGTTCTCCATCTCGGGCGTTCTGCTCCTGCTCAGCGCGGGGGCCATCGCGCTCGGCAACCTGAACTTCGGCATAGACTTTCAGGGTGGCACCCAGTTCACGGTGCTCAACGCCAAGAGCCAGCCGTCGGACGACGAGATCATCTCTTCGCTCCCTGATGGCATAGACCGGGACGCCGTTCAGGTACAGACGCTCGGTCGGGACGGCTACGAGATACGTACGGCGGAACTGGACGACAGCGAGCGGGCTGCGGCCCAGCAGGCCCTGAGCCGGGAGCTCGGGGTTCAGGAGGATGCCGTGGGTGTCACTACCGTTAGCCCCGCCTTCGGAGGACAGGTCAGGAATCAGGCATTGCAGGCGGTTGGGGCTGCGCTTCTCATCATCGTGATCTTCATCAGCTTCCGCTTCGAATTCGCCTTCGCGCTGGCTGCCATGGTCGCGCTCATGCACGACATACTTGTGACCGTCGGTTTCTACGCGCTCGTGGGACGCGAGGTGAGCCTGGTGACGGTGGTTGCCGTCCTCACCGTGCTGGGGTATTCCATATACGACACTATCATCATCTTCGACCGCATCAGGGAGAACACCCCGACTGCCGGCTACAACCGCCGCCGCTTCGACGACATGGTCAACTCCTCCATCCGGCAGGTGGTCCGTCGCTCCATCTACACCTCGGTCTTCAGCCTCATCCCGATAACCGCGCTCCTGATCTTCGGGGAAACAACCCTCGCGGACTTTGCCTTCGCCCTGCTCGTCGGCATCGCCGCCGGTACGTATTCGTCGATCTTCATAGCCTCGCCCGTGCTCGCGTTGTACAAGGCGTGGCGCGCGGGCCGCCTCCGTTCCGGGCGTGCCCCGCGTACCGCATAAACCGCTCTTCTTCGAGTAGCGATAGCGAGATGCCGGTGTATCATGTGGGCACAATGCACTCCGTACCGGGGAGGTAATCGTGCGCAGTACCGTCGGCGAGACGCTGGAACGTTTGATCCTGTTGCAGATAGGGGCTGCGGCGGCGACCCGCGATAAGGTCGAACAGGCGGTGGAAGACCTGATCCAGAAGGGCCGCCTCGAACGCGAAGAGGGGCGAACCCTGGTCGAGCAGGTTATGGGCCGCGCCCGCGAACGTTCCGCCGGAACCCGCTCCCTGGTGGACGCATCCGTTCAGCAGGGGCTGCGGGGCGCTGGCGTTCCCACCCGCGAGGACTACGAGGACCTGGTGTTCCGGGTCGAGCAACTGGAGCACAGGGTCCGCATGCTGGAGGAACGGCCCGCCGAGCCGCCCCCGCCAGCCGGAGGACCAGAAGGTGTCTCCGGCGGGGTAGACGCCGCGCCGCAGCCGCCACGCGACGAGCCGGAAACGCCGCCCGGCCTGTAGCGCGAGCACGGTAGTCCCGTGGCGAACGGGGGGCCTGCGACTGTACGCACCGGCAATCTGCGACGGTACTCCCAGATCAGCCGTGTCCTCCTCCGCCACGGCTTCGGGTTCGTCTTCGACGTAAGGCGAGACCGCCGCGAGAAGAAGGGCCTGCAAGAGTTCCTCGCCCCGAACTTCGGGGTCAGAGTGCGGCGCGCCCTCGACGACCTCGGCCCGACCTTCGTAAAGTTCGGCCAGCTCCTCTCCACCCGCTCGGACATCCTGCCGGAGAGCGTGATCTCTGAGTTGCAGAAGCTGCAGGACAGGGTCGCGCTCATGCCCTTCGAGACGGCGCAGAACATTCTCGAGCGCGAGCTCGGGGCGCCGGTCGGAGATATCTTTGCGAGCCTCGACCCAGAGCCGCTCGGGGCAGCGAGCATCGGGCAGGTGTACCGGGCGACGCTAAAGAACGGCGGCGTGGTCGCGGTGAAGGTGCAGCGTCCCGAGGCGCCACGACGGGTGACGGCTGATCTGGAGATCATGCGGGATCTCGCCTCTTTACTGGACCGCAGGCTTGGACAGAGGGTTTTTGTGGACGTTCGGGGTCTGGTCGCGGAGTTTGAGGGTGTGATCCGGCGCGAACTCGATTATGAAACCGAGGCCGAGAATGCCCGCCGCTTCTCAGCCAACTTTGCGGATACCGCGGTCGTTGTTCCCGAGGTGTACCGGAACCTGTCTACCTCGAAGGTGCTGACGATGGAGTACATAGAGGGGACCAAGTTCCGTGATATCCGCCCGCTGATGCTGAGGCCCAGAGAGCGCCGGCGCATTGCCTCGATGGGGGCTGAGGCGATCTTCAAGATGGCGTTCGAGGACGGTTTCTTCCACGGCGACCCGCATCCGGGAAACCTGATCCTGACCCCTGGAGGCGACCTCGCCCTGCTGGATTTCGGGATGGTCGGCTACATGAGCCGGAGTGACATCGAAGCCCTCTCACGCCTGTTCATCGCCGTGATACAGCGTGACGCCGGGGCAGCGCTGCGGGGTCTCGAAGGTCTCGGCGTGCGCTATGCGTCCGAGGTGCGTGGGGAGCTTGCCCAGGATCTGCGCGAATTTCTGCACAAGTACTCGGGGCTCACGGTGGGGGAGGTCACGCTCGGGCAGGCGTTGTCCGAGTTGATCTCTCTGGCCCGCCGCTACCGGATGTCCGTGCCGCCGGTCTTCCCGCTGCTGACTAAAGCGCTCGTAACCGCAGAAGGTTTATCCCGCACCATAGATCCAACGCTGAACGTGTACGAGATCGCCCAGCCCTACGCCCGGCGGCTTCTCGCTGACCGCTACGAACCTCGGAACATGATCGAAGGCGCGGGCGAGCTGGCGCTGGAGTACGCGCGGTACGTGGAGGACTATCCGGAGCAGATCCGGCTGCTCCTCACGGAACTCGAAGACGGCGAACTCGAAGTTCAGCTTCGTCACCAGGGGTTGGACGAGCTGGTCGGGCAGGTGGACGTGCTCGCCAACCGCCTCGTGTTCGCCGTCGTAACTGCCGCGCTACTGGTCGGCTCTTCGATGCTCGGCGCGTTCGTGAAGAGCGGGCCCCGGGTGCCGCTTCTCGGGGTGCCCGTGGTGGCTTTTGCAGGTTTCTCGGTCGCCGTTCTGCTGGCGACGGTGGTGCTGGTTGTCATCTTCCGGTCCAGCAGGTTGTAAGGGGACCGGCCGGGCTGAAATGTTAAAATCTCGACATGGAGATCCTGCGCGTAGAAAGTTACCCGAAGGCCGTACCGGCCATAACCATCTCTTCGCTCATAGCGAAGGTGGCGGCCTATGGCCCGGACGGAGTGGAGGAGTTGCTCGCCGAAGCCTACGCCGTGGCGCACCGGGCGCACCGGGGCCAGACGCGCAAGAGCGGAGAGCCGTTTGTCTACCATCCTTTAGCCACCGCTGACATACTGGCCGATCTGCGGCTCGATCCGACGACCATCGCTGCCGCGCTGCTGCACGACGTGGTCGAGGATACCGATGTCAGCCGCGACGAACTGCAAGAGAAGTTCGGGGGCGAGGTCGCGGACATCGTGGACGGGGTCACCAAGCTGAAGCGGCTTCCTTCGGGGAACCTGGAAGAGGCGCAGGCGGAGTCGCTGAGGAAGATGATCGTGGCGATGAGCCGGGACGTGCGGGTGATCATCATCAAGCTGGCGGACAGGCTGCACAACATGCGGACGCTCGCCTACCTGAAACGTGAGACGCAGCTGAAGAAGGCCACGGAGACGCTGGAGATCTACGCGCCGCTGGCCCATCGGCTCGGCATCTACTCCGTGAAGTGGGAACTGGAAGACCTGGCTTTCGCGACGCTGCATCCGAGACGGTACGAGGAGATCAAACGCCTCGTGGCCGCCCGCCGCGCCGACCGGGAGGCTTTTATCAACGGGACGGCTGCGGAGCTGACGCGGCGGCTCGAGGACGCGAACATAGACGCCGAGGTGCGCGGACGGGTCAAGCACTTCTACTCCATTTACAACAAGATGGTCCGGCGCAATAAGGAGTTCAATGAGATCTACGACCTCGCCGGGCTGCGCGTCGTCGTGGACTCCGTGCGCGACTGCTATGGGGCGCTTGGTGTAATTCATTCGCTGTGGAAGCCAATCCCGGGCCGTTTCAAGGATTACGTGGCGATGCCCAAGTTCAACATGTACCAGTCACTGCACACGACGGTGATGTCCATAGACGGGAAGCTTTTGGAGATCCAGATCCGCACCTCCGAGATGGAGACGACCGCGGAGTACGGTATCGCGGCGCACTGGATGTACAAACACGGCCTTTCGGACAAGCAGGTGGATCGCCTGACCTGGCTGAAGAGCATGATGGAGTGGCAGAAGGAGACCACCGACGCCTCGGAGTTCATGGAGCAGCTCAAGGGCGAACTGGTGGCCGACGAGGTCTTCGTGTTCACGCCGAAGGGCGACGTGGTGAGCCTGCCTTCCGGCGGCACGCCCATAGACTTCGCATATCACGTCCACACCGAGGTCGGGCACCGCACCATCGGGGCGAAGGTGAACGGCCGCATCGTGCCGCTGGACTCCGAGCTTGTGTCTGGGGACAGGGTGGAGGTCATCACTGGCAAATCCGCAGGGCCGAGCAGGGACTGGCTGGCCGTGGTGCAGAGCGGACGGGCGCGCAACAAGATCCGCCAGTTCTTCAACAAGGCTGACCGCGAGGACAACGTCTCGCTTGGACGCGAGAAGGTTCTCGCACTGTTGAAAAAACAGCGGATCGGTAAGGTTCCTTCCGGCGTCCTGGAAGAGGTGGCTGGGAGTACCAACCACAACTCCCCGGACGACATGCTCGCCTCTGTGGGCAGCGGTGTGCTCTCTGCCGAGAACGTCGCCCACCGCATCGTCGAGCGCGTAAAGCCGAAAGAGGAGGAAGAGAAGCCGCAGAAAGGGAGTCCCGCGCTCACGCCGCTACCGCTACCAGACCCAGACGGCGCCACCGACTCGGAGACGGGCATAAGGGTCGTGGGATCGAGCGGCATTCTCACGCGGCTCGCCCGATGCTGCACGCCGATGCCAGGCGATGACATCGTGGGCTACATTTCGCTTGGGCGGGGCGTGGTGGTGCATGCGGCGGGTTGCGCAAACGTGCGGGCGCTCAAGGCCAGGGATCCTGAGAGGTTCGCTGAGGTAGAGTGGGCTGTGGGCCGGGGACAGCTCTTCACCGTCGAGTTGCTGGTGGAGGCACTGGACCGGATGCACCTTCTCAAAGACATAACCGGAACCATCTCGGACGCTGGCGTGAACATTATCTCCGCGAGGGTGGATACGGTCGAGGATCGGACGGCGCTCAGCCGGTTCGCGTTCAGGGCCGGGAGCGTGCAGCACGTGGAGGAGGTCATACGCAAGATCCGGGGCATCCCGGACGTATACGACGTGCAGCGGGTCGCACGTGACGGTACACCCATCGAGCGTCAGGAGGCCACGTGACGGAGATCGAGCAGGTCTCCCTGGACTTCGGCGGCTTCGGGGTGAACGCCTACGTGATCCATGCCCCCGAAGGCGACATCATCGTGGACGCGGGCGCGGAGCCGGAGAGGATCCTGGCCGCGACAACACAGGACGTGGCCGCCATCCTCATCACCCACAACCACGCTGACCACATCAGTGCCCTGGATGAGATTCGCTCGGAGACGGGGGCCCCGGTCTACGCGCACCCGACGGACGCCGATGCCTCCGGCATCACGGACTACGAGCCGCTCTCGGACGGGCAGGAGTTGTCTATCGCCGGTGAAACCTTGCTCGTGCTCCACACGCCGGGGCATTCACCGGGATCTGTAACGTTCGTAATCGGAGAAGACCAGATCGTTGGCGACCTGGTGTTGCCCGGAAGCGTGGGCCGCACGGATATCTCAGGCTCCTCCTGGGAGGACATCGAGGTCTCGGTACGCAAGGTGATGCCGCACTGGAAGAAGGGCACACGCCTGCATGCCGGACACGGGCCCGTGCTCTCCGCGGCCGAGGAGATAGCGAGCAATCCTTACATCCCGCCGGTCGGCCTTTGAGCTACCGGGGACCGAGGGGAACCTACGACGTATTCCCCGGTGACGCCTCGCGGCAGGAGCCGCACGAGCGTCCTGACCTGTGGGAGTGGGTCCAGGACATAGCCCGAGACTACTTCCGCCGCTACAACTTCCGTGAGGTGCGGACCCCGATCTTCGAGGATCTCGAACTCTTCGCCCGCAGCTCCGGGGAGACCTCGGACGTGGTCACCAAGGAGATGTTCGAGTTCACGGACAAGGGCGGCAGGGAGATGGCGCTGCGGCCCGAAGGCACGCCCGGTGTGGTGCGGGCATACGTGCAACACGGTCTGCACGGGCTGGCCCAGCCGTTCAAGTTGTGGTACTTCGGTCCGATGTTCCGCCACGAGCGTCAGCAACGTGGCCGGTACAGGCAGCACACCCAGATCGGGGCCGAAGTCCTCGGTTCCGGCGATCCGCTCGTTGATGCCGAGGTCATCGCGCTGCTCTACGGCATCCATCAGGCCGTTGGGGTGCGGGAGGAAGTAGTCCACCTGAACAACCTCGGTGACATGGAGACCCGTGAGAGGTACGTACCGGAACTTCGCGCTTTCCTGGAGAAGCATCGCACCGAGCTGGACCACGACTCCGTAACACGGCTCGACAGGAACCCGATGCGGACCTTCGACTCCAAGGACAAGAACACCCAGGCCGTTCTTGAAGAAGCCCCGCTCGTCGGCGACTTCCTGAGCAACGATGCCACGGCGCACCTCGAAGCCGTCAAGGGCGGGCTGGAAGCGCTCGGGATTCCATACGAGATAGATGGTCGGCTCGTGCGGGGGCTCGACTACTACACCTCGACGGTGTTCGAGGCCAAGAGCCCGGTGCTGGGAGCGCAGGATACGGTCGGGGCGGGGGGGAGGTACAACGGCTTGGTCCAAGCCCTCGGGGGCCCGGATCTCCCCGGTATCGGTTTCGGCTCCGGTGTGGAGCGCATCCTCCTCGCCGCGGCCGCCCGCGAACCCGAATCCGAACTCGACGTGTTCTTCGTCACCCTGACGCCGGAAGCCCGCACTCCAGCCCTCCGTTTCGCGGGAGCGTTGCGGCAACAGGGAATCGCGTGCGACCTCGACTACGGCGGACGCGGCGCGAAGGGCCAGTTCAGGCAGGCCGACCGCTCCGGCGCTGACTTCGTGGTCGTGATCGGTGAGGACGAGATTGCAAACGACTCGCTCACGCTGCGGGACATGAGGACGGGCGACGAGCGCACCGTATCAGGCGGTACGGACGCGCTCGCCGCGGCTATCGAGTAGGGCTTTCGATGATCGAGGTTCAGCACCTGGATCACATCGCCATCACGGTGGCGAACGTCGAGCGCTCTGCCCAATGGTACAAGGAAATCCTCGGATTGGAACGCCGCCACATGGAGGTATGGGGCGGTCGTCCGTTGATGGTCTGCGCCGGCGAGACGTGCCTGGCACTTTTCCCGCCGGATGGACCACTAGCAGAACCGCAGTCGAGCCGCACGACGATCTCGATGCGGCATTTTGCCCTTAGGGTGGATCGCGAGAACTTCGCAGCCGCACAGGAAAAGTTAGATGAGATCGGCATTCCCTTCACCTTCGAGGACCACGATATTTGCCACTCCATCTACCTCGCCGACCCCGAGGGTCACAGGGTCGAGTTGACGACGTTTGAAATATAGGCACGCATGCAGCGTGAAATCGGCATGGTAAACATCCCCGGGGAGCTGGCCGAAGTTTTGCGAAATGCGCGCCATGTTGCGGTTCTTACGGGCTCCGGCATCTCGGCCGAGAGCAGAATTCCAACTTTCAGGGAAGCACAGACGGGACTGTGGGAGCGTTACGATCCCCTGCAACTCGCCACCCCCGAAGCGTTTGGCAGGGACCCGGAGTTGGTCTGGAACTGGTACGCGTGGCGTCGGGAACTTGTGGAACGGGCGGGGCCAAACGCCGGCCACCTGGCCCTCTCGGAGCTCGAAGATCTCGTCCCGGACATTACGCTGATTACCCAGAACGTGGATGGGCTCCACAGCCAGGCTGGCAGCCGCAACGTCATAGAGCTCCACGGCAACATCATGCGCACGAAGTGCTCTGTGGAGGGCGTGATCGTCGAGGAGTACGACGATGGCGCAGCGCCGCCCGTCTGCAAGAGTTGCGGGGCGCCGCTACGGCCAGACGTGGTCTGGTTCGGGGAGGCGCTGCCAGCAGAAGCCATAGAGATCGCCTCTAGCGCGGCCCGAGGTTGCGATGTCTTCCTTTCTGTAGGCACATCCAGCCTCGTGTATCCTGCTGCCGGCCTGCCCCATGAAGCGCTCGCCCACGGGGCAATCATTGTCGAGGTGAACCCGGATGAGACGCCGCTCACCGGACACGTCCATCATTCGTTGCGCGGAACGGCGGGGGATATCTTGCCCCGTTTACTCGCTGCACTTCCCGGCTGAAGCCAGGTATCCCGTACCGCGAACGTTGCTGTTAACAGCTATGTGGTGTCGTTTACCGTCATCGAGGGTATTCCGCTTATTCTTGGCGAAACTATTTGAAGGAGGCATCTATGCCGGTCGAAGTTCTGCGGCAGAGCCCCATGATGGCCCACATGCTGGACGCGCTGGATAACGGGGAGGACATCGGCCACTACGGCCGCCTGACGTTCGCCATGATCACGCGCTACTTCGTGGATGACGAGGAACTCGTCAGCCTGCTCACGAAGGACCGCGACGCTGAGGAGCAGGAGATCAGAGCCCTCGTGCAGCAGGTTCGGGAGAAGGGCTACAACCCGCCGCGCAGGGACCGTATCGTCGAGTGGCAGGAGCAGCAGGATTTCGCCATCTGTCCGACGCCCGACGACCCCGACTCGTGCAACGTATACAACGAGCTCCAGTTTCCCGATGAACTTTATGAGAGCATTCAGGAATACAGGGAAGAGAAAGCGTAGGCCACTCTAGTCATCTGGTTCTGGCGGCCGCCTGACCTCCGACCCCTGGCCGGCCACGCGCGCAAGGTCGTGGGCAAGGCCCTTGCTGGCGCGTCCGACCAGCCGGGCCGAGGTCGTTACCCGGACGGAGAGCAGGCGGTCGATGGGGATGCCCCGCTGACGCAGCACGCTTTCGAGGTGCTCGTCCTCCAGCGAAGTGCGCGGTTCGATCCCACCAACCTGACGGTACACCTCTGCCGTGAGGGCGAGCGAAGCCCCCGAAAACTGCCAGTGTTCCGCCTTGCCCGGGGCCGAAGCTAGTTCCTCCTGCCTCCGCCGGCCCCGCTCCGCGTGCCAGCGCGACAGGTTTTTCGGTAGCCAGCCATCATCGGCCAGTTCGATGCGCCCGCCGATGGCCACCGAGCCCCGGGATGCGGCCCCGAGTTGCGCCGAGAGCCAGTCCGGTGCGACGACGCTGTCGGCGTCAGTCGAGCAGATGAGCCCGCCAGGCCGTCCGAGGCTCAGGAGCCGGGCGCATGCCGCCTCCATGCCCACGAGGCGGGCGGGCCCTGATCCTTCACCTGGACCGTCCAGGAAATGCAGCCGGAGGTCCGGGTGTCTCCCTGCCGCTCCTTGGGCGCGGGCTTTCGTGCCGTCGGTGCACTCGTCCAGCACCACCAGAACTTCGTACTTTTCGCGGGAGACGCCTTGCTGGTGTGCCAGCGCCTCCAGGCAGGCGCCCACGAGCGCCTCTTCGTCGCGGGCGGGCACCACGACCGAGGCCCGGAGGCCGGGATCTGGCGGCGGCAATGTCATCCGGGGAAAGGCGCTCCGGCTTCGATCTGATGCCGCCCTTCTTCGTAATCTTGGTCCGAACCGTGTGCCAGAACTCCCACCAGTACGCCATCCTTGCCGTATCGTGCGGTAAAATTCTCGCCGTCGGCAGCGAAGCGCACTTCGTCCCAGCCGTCGCCCCAGGCCCAGTACTTGAGCGTCTGGTTTCCGATGGTGGACCAGAAGCCGGGCGCCATTACCCAGTTCGCCTCGCCGCCTGCGATGACGGTGCCCGCGATCCGGCCGTGTTCCAACGCGTCGCCCCAGTGCTCGACGCTCAGGTGGCGTCCGGCGGGTTCGTTATAGGCCCTTGCGATGTCGCCTACGGCGAAGATGCCCGGTGCGCTGCTGCGCATCGAAGAGTCGGTGACCACACCGCCATCCACTTCCAGGCCGGCAGCCTCCGCAAGCCGTGTGCGCGCCCTGACGCCGGTCCCGAAGAGAACGGTTTCAGCGAAGACCGTACCGCCGCCCTGCAAGGATGCGTCGTAGCCTTCTTCCCTACGTTCGATGCCCTCCAGGCTCGTGCCCATTCGCAGGTCGACGCCGTAGCCTTCAAGCCAGTCCTGGATGCGTTCGGCCACCTCCCCGCCGAGGCGTTCTCCCTGTGGGGCTTCTTCCAGGCTGACAAGCGTAACTTCCGCACCCCGCATCGAGAGTGACGCCGCCGCCTCGCACCCGATAAAGCCACTTCCCACAACAACGGCCCTGCTCCCCCCGCCGACGCGGTTTTGCAATCGGGTCGAGTTCTCGATGGTGCGCATGACCAGGATCTCGGGGTCGTCAGCGCCGGGGACGGGGATTCGTACGGGCTCGGAGCCCGTGGCGAGGACCAGGGTATCGTACGGAATCTCCTTGCCTTCTTCTGTCTGGATGGCTTGCCGATCCCGGTCAACGGAGGCTACGCTGGTTGTGAGCCGCAGCCCAACGTTGTTTTCTTCGTACCAGTTCGGCTGCTGTAAGGGGAGTTCGTCGCGCGGGATCTCACCGCGCAGATACTCTTTGGTCAGCGGCGGACGGCGATAGGGTGGATAGGGTTCCGTGGTCAGGATGGTGACGCGTCCTTGTCCGCCTTCCTGCCGGTATGCCCTGGCCGTGGCGAGGCCCGCCGGGCCACCGCCGACGATCACCAGACGTTCCACTTCGTTCATGAACGGTCCTCCAGGAGATCCAACCGATATTCTTCCTCCACGATGGACTGTACACGGTCTAGCCGGCTGTTCTGTAAGAGCAATTCGTGCACCTCATCACCCTGAAGTGGGTAGGTTCTGGTCTCCTTGCGCCAGTGGACCGCGAGGAACGAACCTCCGGGAGCGAGTATGCGTTCCAGGCGCCGGAGGGCCTCAAGCATGGTTTCGCGGGGAAGATAGTAGAGTACCTCGGAGGCCACGATGAGGTCAAAGGGTCCCTCGGGCGTCTCCTCGGGGAGGGTGCGGCGCTCGACACGAACGTGCTCGAACTCCGAGAGCCGCTTTTTGGCTTCGGCGACCGCCCGCTCGGAGGTGTCCACGGCGAGCAGTTCGTCGCAGTACGGCGCGAGCATGGCCGTGAAAACCCCGATCGAGGCGCCAACCTCGAGTGCCCGCCGGAAGTGACGGCCTCCGAGGACACCGAGCGTGCGGGTGTACTTGCGCCGCTCGTATTCGCTGGTCTCGAAGTCCCACGGGTCGCTGGAACGGGCGTAAAGGTTCTCGAAGTAATCGCGGTCCAACCTGTCACTCACGCGCGGCCGCCGTTCGAACATCCGAGCCAGCTTCGGATGCTTTCCCGTCTATCGGCAGGACTCCCTCGATAGACACGGGGAAGCTCTCTATCCGGGATCGACTATCCTGAAGGTCAGCCTTGTGCATCGTCGGCTTCCGTGGGTGTGCGGGCCCGTATCTCCCGCCTGCCCGCACCCGCGAGAGCCGGTTCTAGGCGATGCTGGAGGAGAAAGAGTTCGAGGTCCCGGCGGGCGCGATCCAGGTCTCCGGCGGTCGCAAACGGATGAGAGCCGACGGCGCGCGCGGCCTCGTCCAAAATTTTCCGGCAAGCTGCGGCGACGGACTCGCGCAGGGCCGTGGAGAACGCGGCCATAGAGCCCTCTGGGTTTTCGTCAGCGAAGCGGGCCGCATATTCCAGCCAGCGGTCTATAGTTCCCTGCGCCACGAGTATCTTCCCGGCCGCTAGAGAGACGATGTCGTCCGGTTCCCCCTTCGACTTGACAGCCAGAACGTCCAAGGCAGCGTCCACGGCGGAGTCGGCGATGCCGGCCCAGGTCACGGCCGTTCGCACAGCATCCCGGGAGAAGTACGGCTCACGGACCAACTCGCCCTGTTCTCCAAGCACCGCGAGTACGGGCGTCTGGTGGAAGATAACGCGGTGGCTTTCTGAGGCGCGCATGCCCGGGCCCCGGAACCAGCCTTCGTCCACCTCAACGCTATCGTCGAGGGCCACGTAGACGAGGAATGGCGGTCCTTGTTCCTCCTGAGCCCGGACGGCGATAAGCGACCGGTCGAGGCCCGTGGAGCCGCTACAGAAGGTCTTGACCCCGTCAATCACCGGGCCATTCGAAGTGTCCACGAGCCGTGCGGGAGTGCCTTCGCCGGGGATGGGATCCGCACCCCAAACACCGAGCAAGAGTTCACCGGCGGCAATCCTCTCCAGGTCGCTTGACCGGAGAGGCTCGGGCGCGAGGACTGCCACCCGCTCGACGCCGTTCAGATGTCCGTCCAGGATGCGTCCGACCGAAGCGTCGGCCCGCGCGACGGCCCGCAGCGTCTGCCATTCCTGGGAGAACGGGGCCAGACGTCCGCCCCCGGGTATCGGGTCGGGCGCCGGCATGGCGAGGATACCGGCCCCAGCGAGGGCCTCGAACGGCCCGTCTGGAAATCCAGGTGTTGCATCGCGGGCTGAGGCTCCGGCGCGGATCCCATCCAGCACGGAGCGGATGTCCGGCGCCGCAGGCGGATATTCTCTCGTGCTCCTCAAACTTTTGCCCCCGGGCCGGTGGGTGCTGAACGAACGGCGCCCATCGTAGCCGGCTCGCAGCCGAGCAAACGTATGTGGTACACGAGCGTATCGATAAGCGCGACGGTTTCCTCGCAGCCGGAGCGCCGGGCGCCGGGTCCGAGGCCATCGTGCATCAGCACCACGGCGCTGGGCCCGAGAACGGGGGAGATGGCTTCGATCATCTCCGGGGCGCCGTCCCCACGCCAATCGTGCGTGTCGGCCGTCCACGGGGCGAGGGTCAGCCCGTAGTCCCCCGCGATCTCCGCCGTCCACGGGGCCAGAATGCCCCACGGAGGACGCCAGAACCGGGGCGATACGCCGATTTCTTGGAGATCCCGGAGCGCGGAACTCGTATCGCCCTCCACCTGTTCTCGGGTCAGTTCCGTGTGCCGGATGTGCCGCCCACAGTGAAGCTCGACAACGTGACCTGCCGCCCGCATCTCGGACACGAGATGTGGGAACCTGCGGGCGAGCGGCGAGACCACGAAAAATGTCGCCGTTGCGTCAGCGTTTCGCAATGCCTCCATTACCCGCGGCGTCCACACGGGATGCGGTCCGTCGTCGAATGTCAGGGCGACGGCGCCGTTCGTGGTGCCAACGGGTTTATCAGCGTGTATGGGTGCGACTGACACGAGCGCCTTTCTTCCCGGGAGCGCCTGGATCAAACCCTGCGGGCCGCTGGAGAGTGTCACCTGGTGTGCGACTAGTTCTTGCCTTCGCCCGGGCGTGTTGCCGGGTTGGATCCTTTGTCAGCCTGGGGCGCGCGGCGCAGGGATATGTTCAACTCTTTCAGTTGCGCTTCGGAGACAGGGCTGGGGGCGTCCATCATCTCGTCGCGGGCTGCCTGGGTCTTGGGGAAAGCCATGACCTCGCGGATGTTCGGCTCGTCCCGCAGGACCATGATGAGCCGATCTATTCCTGGTGCGATGCCGCCGTGCGGTGGCGCGCCGTACCTGAACGCCGTCAGCATCGCGCCGAAGCGCTGCTCCGCCTCCTCCTCGTCTATGCCGATAACAGAGAAGACCTTTTGCTGCAGGTCGGGGCGGTGAATACGGATGCTCCCTGATGCTAGCTCCGTGCCGTTGGCGACCAGATCGTAGAGTTGACCGATGACCGATAGCGGGTCGCTGTCCAGCTTCTCCACGTCCTCCTCGCGGGGCATGGTGAACATATGGTGCATGGGCTCGATGCGTTTCTCGTCCTCGTTCCATTCGAAGAGCGGAAAATCCGTAACCCAACACAGCGCCAGCGTGTCCGCGTCCGCGAGGCCGAGACGGTCGCGGAAGTGCAACCGCAGGCGATTCAGGCTCTCGAACACAACCGGATTCCGGTCGGCGACGAAGAACATGTAATCGCCCGTCTCTGCACTGAGCGCCGCGCGCAGGGAAGCCTGCTCGTCCTCCGAGAACAACTTGGCTATTGGGCCAGACAGCCCGCCGTCCTCCACCTTGAGGAACGCCAGTCCCTTCGCGCCGGCGTCCGTGGCTATCTTCGTCAGCTCGTCCGTCTCGCGGCGCGAGAGATCACCCAGACCGCCGACGGTGATACCCTGCACGGAGCCGCCGGATTCGATCGCGCCCCGGAACACCTTGAAATCTGAAGAACTGGCGATCTCCGATACGTCCGTAAGCTCCAGACCGAAACGGAGGTCCGGTTTATCCGAGCCAAAGCGGTCCATCGCCTCGGCGTAGGTGAGGCGGGGGAAGGGCTTGGCGGCAAGTTTCTTGCCGGAGAGATCCTCGACGATCTCAGTGTACAGACCTTCGATGAGACCCAGTACCTCATCCTGGGTCGTGTAGCTCATCTCCAGGTCGAGCTGCGTGTGCTCCGGCTGGCGGTCGCCGCGCTGGTCCTCGTCCCGCAAAGCCCGTGCGATCTGGAAGTACCGCTCGAAGCCAGCGACCATCAGGAGCTGCTTGAACTGCTGCGGCGACTGCGGCAGCGCGTAGAACTGCCCGGGATAAAGCCGGGCCGGCACCAGATAGTCGCGGGCGCCTTCCGGGGTTGAGGCCGTAAGGAGTGGGGTTTCTATCTCCACGAAACCGCGTTCGTCCAGGTAGTCGCGCATGTGCTTGACAACCCGATGCCGGAACACGATGTTCTCCCGCATGCGATCTCTCCGCAGGTCCAGGTAACGGTGCTTCAGGCGCAGAAGCTCGTCCACATCCCGCTCGCGGTCTATCTCGAAAGGCGGTGCCACGCTCTCGTTGAGCACCCGTAGCCCGGTGGCCTCGACCTCGATCTCGCCGGTCGGAAGCTCCGGGTTTTCGTTGCCTTCCGGCCGCCGGGCCACCTCGCCCTCTACCGAGATGGACCATTCCGGGCGCAGCCTCTCGGCCGAGGAGAACAGCCCTGTGCGTTCGGGGTCGAAGGTGATCTGGGTGATTCCCCAGCGGTCGCGCAGGTCGATAAAGATCAATCCCCCGTGATCCCTGCGGCGGTGCACCCAGCCCGCGAGCCGCACGCTCTTGCCGGCGTCATCGCCCCGTAACTCGCCCGCCGCGTGTGTTCTGTAAGGGTTCATGTGAGCGCTCCTCTCTGTTTGGAGACCGCGTGTGGCCGATGGTGAAGACCCAATGGTAGAACATACGCTGCGACATAGCGTGAGGAGACTTTGAGTACGCGGCATTGATCGCCTGATTGCACGCTTTTCATGGCTATGATACCTTGCGTGGGATTTCGCGCCGGTTGGGGCGGGTTCGGGCAGTACGGGAGTCTCGCACGCGGGAGGATGGAATCAGGGATTTACCCTCGAAGGCCGGGTCGCTTGCGTTCCTTGCCCTGGCGACCCTGCTGATCGCAGGTTGCAGTGGGGGTGACGACACCGCCAGTTCTCCACCCGCCAGCGCGAGCGCAACGAGTACGTCGACAGCGGCCGTTGCCAGCGCCCCCGTGACGGTCGGCGCCGGGCAGGCTGAATCTCTTCAGGACACGCCGTTCGCCCTGAACATGAGCCAGCCGGTTCCCCCGGACTTCCGGGCTGCCTATCAGCGGCACGCCCTGATAGCGGTCGAGTTCTACAAGGAGAGCCGGGATCCCTTCTATCCGCAGGGATTGCAGCCCGACATCAAGGTACGGCGTTCGATGGCGAGCCTGAGCCAGCAATACCCGACGATAGAGTTCTTTACCTACGAGATCACCAACCCGGGAACCGCAGAGACCAGCGAGGGTCTCCAGCAAGGCCAGTACGGAACGCTCGCCGCCCAGCTGGGCGTCGGCATCACACCATACGTGGTGACCATGTCGCCCGAGGGAAGCCAGTACATCATAGACAACCTGTTCCAGGGATACACTCCGAGGGCCGTACTCAGCCAGGCCCTCTTCGATCTTTCGGCCACGGAAGTCGAGAGCAACACCAGCGACATCGACGTGGTTATCGATCAGATAGAGCTCACCGAAACCGGTGGCGGCCTGGAGTACGTCACCATCTCCAACCAGAGCCAGCGGGAGGTGAACCTCCAGGGCTTTAGCCTGCGCCTTCTCGACCCGGAGACCGGCGAGTTGAACCCAGACTCGGTTGGGGTCCAGATAAACGACGACGTCATCATCCAACCCGGCGAGAGCGCTTCTGTCGGCCGCCTGCCCAGCGTGGTGGATGCAGACGGAGACCGCGTGGAGGGCGTCTTCGAGGGCGGCGACGCCCTGCAGCTCGCCCCCGGAGACCAGCTCGCCCTCATAGACTCCGGCGGGGCCGTCGCCAACACGTTCACGGTCTAGTAGCAGGCCGGCCTCCCAGCTCGTCGGAACGTCAGGCTTTTGTGCTTTCTGGCCAGCACCTGCGGATGCAATTTCGGCGGTGTGGGTTAAACTCGCAGCGATGATGGACCACCGTGTTTACCTGGATCACGCTGCCACCACGCCGCTCGACGGGCGGGTGCTGGAGGCTATCCTTACCTACCTGGGAGAACGGGGGGGCAATCCCTCGTCGTTGCATGCTTCGGGAGCAGCGGCCCGGGAGGCAATCGAGGAGGCCAGGGAGGCCGTGGCCGAGTTTATTGGGGCTTCGCCGGGAGAAATCGTCTTTACCAGTGGCGGCACGGAGGCGGATAACCTGGCGCTCTTCGGGCTGGCGCGGGCGGCGGAATCCGCCGGGAAGCGTCACCTTGTGGTCTCCGCTGTGGAGCACCCCGCTGTGCGCGAATGCGCCCGGTACCTCGAAGATTCTGGCTGGGATGTGGGCTGGATCGGGGTGGACCAGGATGGCATGGTGGACCCCGGCGAATTTGCTGCCACGCTGCGCCCCGATACCGCGCTCGCAGCCGTGATGTGGGCGAACAACGAGGTAGGGACCGTGCAGCCTATTGAAGAATTGGCCGAAATCTGCGCCGGGCGGGGGGTTCCTCTACACGTCGACGCCGTGCAGGCTGCGGGTCGCGTTCCGATAGAGGTGAGACGGACACCAGTTTCGACGCTCGCGATCTCGGGTCACAAGCTGTACGGGCCGCAGGGAATCGGCGCCCTCTACATCCGTGAGGGGGTGGAGATACATTCCATTGTCCGCGGCGGCGGCCAGGAGAGAGGGCTCAGAAGCGGTACCGAGAACATTGCCGGAATCGTCGGCCTGGGAACGGCGGCCCGGCTGGCCCATGACATCTTAGAAGAGAGGGTCCGGCACGAGACGAGGTTGCGGGATATCGTAATCTCAGGCGCAACGGCACTGCCGGGCGTGCGTTTGAACGGGCACCCTGAAAAGCGGCTGTCGAATAGCGTCCATCTCACGGTGGAGGGCGTCGAAGCCGAGGGGCTCGTGCTTTTCCTGGATGCCTTGGGATTCGAGGGTGGCAGCGGTTCGGCTTGCGCGTCTGCCTCTGTCGGGCACAAGGCGTCTCCCGTGCTGCTGGCGATGGGTCAGGGCGAGCGCGAGGCGTTCTCGGCCCTCAGGATTACGGTTGGCAAAGACAACACCGAAGAGGAGATCGAAGCCTTCCTCGAAGCCTTCTCCACAGCCGTCACCCGGCTACGCGAACTCTCCCCACTATCCACCACCTGAACCCGGATACCTTATGCCTGATACCTACAGACCCGAAGTCATAGATCATCTGGTCCGTCCCCGTAACGCTGGTGAGATCGCCGATGCCAGCGGTGTCGGCGAGTCCGGTGACGCCTCTTGCGGCGACATCGCCCGTTTCTCCGTTGCGATACGGGACAATACGCTCACGGACGTGCGCTACAAGGTCTACGGCTGCGCCGCGTGCATTGCCGCCGGATCGGCGCTCTCGGAGCTGGTACATGGCAAGAGTCTGCTCGACGCCGCGCGGGTCTCCAAGGAGAACGTGCGGAATGCCCTCGGCGGGCCGCTACCGGTGGGCAAGGAGCACGCCCTCACGCTCGTTCTCGATGCGTTGCACAAGGCTTTCGAGGACCACTGGAACCGCGTGGCGGGAGAGATGCTGGTCGAGGGGTATAGCGGCGCCGTGAGTGCAGGGGGCAAAACGGTGGTGGCGGCGATGAGCGGCGGGGTGGATTCCGCCGTGACCGCGCTGCTGCTCAAAGAGGCGGGATACGAGGTCGCCACCGTCACTTTCCGGCTGCACGACGGGGAGAAGGGTAGCCGGTCCTGCTGCTCGCCGGACACGGTGCTCTTCGCCCGAGACACGGCGCATCGCATGGGCCTGCCGCACTTCACGCTCAACCTCAAGAACCTCTTTCAGAAGCGCGTGATGCGGGACTTCGTCGGTTCATATGAGAAAGGCCGAACCCCAAACCCCTGCGTCGCCTGCAATGCCCACGTGAAATTTCACGCCGCCGCTTTCCTGGCGGATGGGCTCGGGTTCTATCACGTTGCGACGGGGCACTACGCCCGCGTCGCCGAGGGGCCGGCGCTCGCCCGCCCGAAGGATGCGGCCAAAGACCAGACCTACGTGCTGTGGCCGATTCCGCAGGAGTTACTGGCAAGGACGGTCTTCCCGCTCGGCGACTACGAGAAGCCGGAGGTGCGCCGCATCGCCGAGGAACGCGGGTTGGCGGTAGCCTATACCCCGGAGAGCCAGGACATCTGCTTCATACCGGACGGCAACTACCGCAAGTTCGTGCGCAAGGAGATCTCCGCCGAGCCAGGCGATATTGTGGACGCTTCGGGCAAGGTCCTTGGTCAGCACGCGGGCGTGGTGGATTTCACCGTCGGGCAGCGGCGCGGTATCGGGGTCTCAGACCAGGCACCACTCTACGTCATGGAAGTACGTCCACAGAGCAAGCAGGTCCTCGTGGGGCGGAAGCAAGACCTCGCGGTTCGGGAAGTGCTGGTGCGGGATCTGAACCATTTCCTCGCGCCGGAAGAGGCTTGCTCGGTGCAGGTGCGCTACAACGGATCTCCGGTACCTTGCGAGGTCGAGGAATCGGGGGATGGAGGTTGGATCGCGCACCTGGCGGAACCGGTCATGGGGGTTGCTCCCGGACAATCTGCCGTCTTCTACAGCGCGGACGGAGAGCGGGTAGCCGCCGGCGGCGTGGTGGCGCGAAACGGATCTTAGTGGCCGCGTGCGCCGGGTGATGAGGCGTGAGTATAATCCGGTTGTTCTGGGACGAAAGTTGGAGGTTCGGAGGATTTGGGCGCTTTCGTGGATTTGATGACGGGGATCCTGTTCGGGGGAATCGCCGTGGCGTTCTTCGTGCTCGCCTGGCTGTTCCTGCGGCTCGCCAGGATCTTCTCCACCACGGAACAGACGATCAAAGACGTCTCAGAGCAGGTGGTGCCGCTCCTCGGCAAGACGCACGTCACCGTGGACAACATCAACAGCCAGCTCGCCCAACTCGACACGGCGGTGGGTGATGTTGCCGGAATCACCGGCGAGCTAGATCAGACCACGACCGTTATAACCCAGGGCGTCCGGGGCGGGGTCATAAGGCTGTCTTCGGCCACGGCCGGACTCTCGCGCGGGATCGGTACCTTCTTCAAGGGCGAAAAGCTTACGGGCGAAGAGCAGCCCGGGGAGGAGGAATAGCTTATGGCCGGGTGGGGCAAGCTGGTGGCCGGGACCCTGATCGGGGTGGCCGGCACTGTCTATGCCACGAACGAAGAATTTCGCAAGAAGCTGCCTGGGGCCGCCCGCGACCTGCCAGACAAGGTGCGGCAGCGCCTGAAGACGGCGGTCTCGGCTGGCAGGGAGGCATCTTCGGAGCGCCGGGCGGAGATACTGCGAGATCTCGGCCAGCACGGCGGGCAACACGGTGAGCGGGACCCGAATCACGGCGAAGAGACCGAACCGCTGCCCGGAGAGAAAGCAGAAAACATGTCTGGGGCAACCCCGCAGCCAGACGAACGTGATAAACAGGGGGAGTAGGACCAGAAACGCTAACGTGGCCGTCTAGCAGCCGCAAGAAGGGATATATTTGCCAACGGTTGAAACTGCCGAGTACACGTACCTGACCATACCTCCGATTGTGGAGTTGAGATCTTGCGTCGGCTTGGTGATGGCCGGCATGGCGATGCGCGCCAGGGTCGGGGTCGGGGGGCTGGAAGAGGCCGTGGAGCTACTTGAGAGCTACCACTCGCAGGGTGGTCCCACGCGATACCGGTTCTCACTGGGTGAAGACAGCGTCATCGCCGAGGTCGAGGATGTTGACCCAGAAGGCGGGACGAAGGAGGAACCCGCCTGGCGAATGGTGGTGGAGCTCGCATCTTGATGCGGCGCTACAAGCGGCCGGACAAAGCGCGCACGCGGCGCTTGCTGGTGCGCTACCACAAGGAGGGCGACGAGCGCGCCCGCGAGCAGGTGATCCAGGAGCAATTGCCGCTCGTGGAGTTTCTGGCCCGCAAATTCGCGGGACGGGGAGAGCCGGTGGACGACCTGATCCAGGTCGCCTCCGTCGGCCTCATCAAGGCCGTTGACCGCTTCGACGTGGACCGCCAGATCGAGTTCTCCACCTACGCTACGCCGAACATCCTCGGGGAGATCAAACGCTACTTTCGCGATAAAGGCTGGGCTATGCGCGTCCCGCGCGGCCTTCAGGAACTGCGCCAATCCGCCAAGGAAGCCATCCGCGACGAGACGGTACGCACCGGGAAGTCTCCCACCATCCAGGACCTCGCGCGCACCCTGGACGCCGATGAAGAGAGCGTCGCCGAGGCCCTCACCCTGGGACGCGCCTACAACACCAGCAGCCTGGATGCTCCCGTCAATCAGGAGGATATTGATGGCGACACCATCATGGATCTCCAGGCCGACGAGAACTCACCCATAGAAGGCATCGAAGACAAGCTGCTCCTCCGATCTGCGATGGGCTCGCTGCGTGACCAGCAGCAAACTATCCTCAAGCTCCGCTTCGACGAGGGCAAAACGCAGACCGAGATAGCAGACCGCATCGGCGTCAGCCAGATGCACGTCAGCCGCCTCCTGAGGCGTGCCCTCGAAGATCTCCGGCACGAACTCTCCGAACTGGAAAACAAGGCCTAAAAAAGTACAATAGCCGCCATGAATAGCAGCGACATCCGCCAGAAATTTCTGGACTTCTTCACCGAGCGGGATCATCGGCTCTACCCGAGCTCATCCCTCGTCCCGCACAACGACCCGACCGTGCTCCTCACCACCGCCGGGATGCAACAGTTCATAGACTACTTTACCGGCCAGCAGAGGCCGCCGACCCCGCGCGCCGTCAGCTCCCAGAAATGCTTCCGTACCCCGGACATAGAGGAGGTGGGGGACTGGCATCACCTCACTTTCTTCGAAATGCTGGGTAACTTCTCTTTCGGAGACTACTTCAAGAAAGAGGCTATCGAGTACGCCTGGGAGTTCCTCACTGTGGAGTTGGGTATTCCGCAGGAGAGGCTCTGGATCACCATCTTCGAGGGTGACGAAGACGCACCGGAGGATCTGGAAGCCAAAGAACTGTGGATGTCCGTAGGTGTCCCGGAACACAAGATCTTCGGCCTCCCCAAATCGGAGAACTGGTGGGGACCGCCGGGAGATTCCGGCCCATGCGGACCGTGCTCCGAGATCTACTACGACCACGGCGAGCAGTACTCCAAAGGCGACCCTTCTCAGGACCCGAAGTACGGTCCTGGCGGGAACGAAGGCGACCCCCGTTTCCTGGAGATCTGGAACCTCGTCTTCAATCAGTACGAGCAGCGCAAGGACGGCACCCTGACGCCCCTGGCAAAGACCGGCATAGACACCGGCCTGGGCCTGGAGCGCACCACCGCCGCCGTGCAGGACGTACTCTACGTCTACGAGACCGATGTTTACGAGCCCGTCTTCGAGAAAGCCCGAGAGTACAGCGGTTTATCCATAGGAGATTCGGAAACCACGGATCGCGCGCTACGCATCGTGGGCGACCACGCACGCGGCATCGCCTTCCTCATCGCCGATGGGGTGCGCCCCGGTAACCAGGGCCGCGAGTACGTCCTGCGTCGCATAATACGCCGGGCCACGCGGGAGGCTTACGTGAGGCTCGGGATGGGTGCGGAGCAGATCTCCGGCGTCGTCGGGTCGGTAGTGGATCAGATGGGCGATTTCTACACCGAGCTTCCGAACGCCAGAGAAGACATAGGCAGGATAGTCGCGGCCGAGTCAGCACGGTTCATAGACATCTATCACTCCGGGATGGAGCTTCTGGAGGCGGAGATCGGACGCCTGGAAGGCGGAAACTTTCCCGGCGAAATCGCCTTCATGCTGCACGATACCTATGGTTTTCCGGTCGAGATCACACGCGATGTTCTCGCTGAGCGCGGGATCTCGCTTGATGAAGCAGGCTTCGAACGGGCGATGACCGGCCAGCGCGAGCGCGCCCGTGAGGCCGTTCAGGGGCATGACAGGGTGGTTGCAGCGTTCAGGGGCCAAGAGATCAAGAGCCGATTCGTCGGCTACGAGCGTGAGCAGGTGGAGACCAGGATCGTGGCCGCCGAGCCCGTGCCAGATGCGGAAGACGAGGTCTTCCTAGTATTGGCGGAAAATCCGTTCTACGCGACGGGCGGTGGGCAGGTCTCTGATGAGGGTTGGATCACCTCCGACCGGGCCCAGCTCGAAGTCCTGGATTCCATTCCCGCTGGCGATTATCAGGTCCTCAGGGCAAGAACCGAGCGGCGCTCCATCGAGGTTGGTGAGCCGGTCACTGCTTCCATAAACCGTGTCCGGCGTCACCAGATAGAGGCCAACCACACGGCCACCCATATATTGCACTGGGCCTTGCGGGCCGTCCTCGGGAAGGAAGTCGTGCAGGCCGGCAGCTACGTCGGTCCGGATCGGTTGCGCTTCGACTACCGCTATTCGGGCAGGGTGGACGAGGCCGAACTGCGGCGGGTGCAGGAACTCGGGCTGCTCAAGATCACTGAGAACCAGCCCGTCCGCTACTACACGACTACGCTGACCGAGGCCCGCAATCTCGGAGCCATGATGCTCTTCGGGGAGAAGTATGGAGATCTCGTGCGCGTCGTCGAAGTTGACGGCTTCTCGCGGGAATTGTGCGGAGGTACTCACGTACACGATACTGCCGAGATCGGAGCCTTCAAGATCGTCTCCAACCGCAAACACGGTGCGGATCTGTACCGTATCGAGGTCATCACCGGCCGCGAAGCCCTGTACTACCTGATCGGCACGGCCGAGAAGGCAGAAGCCGCGGCCAGCAGGCTCAGGGTCGAGGTCGAACAATTGCCGGAGGCCGTTGACAGTCTCCAGAGCGAGGTAGGTGAGGCCCGCGAGGCTGCTAGGGAGCATGCGTTGCGCCAGGGGCTAGAGGAGGTTGGCTCTCTGGTGGAGAACGCCGAGTCGGTCAACGGGACGCGGGTGGTAGCCGCCCGGGTTGTGGCCGCGGACGTGAAAGGGCTGCGCCAGATCTCCGACGACATCAAGAATCGTCTCGGCAGGCCATCTGCCGTGGTCCTGGCTGCCGACCTCAATGGCAAGGCTGTCTTGATCGCCAACCTGCATCCCGAGATATCCCGGAAGATCGAAGCCGGAGAACTGGTACGCGAGGTCTCCGGCGTGCTCGGCGGAGGAGGCGGCGGCGGGGCCACCATGGCCCAGGCTGGCGGCGGAGACCTCGCAGCCATACCGAAGGCCCTCAGCCGCGTGCGCGATATCCTCGGGGAGCGGCTCTCCGGCGACGGAAGCTAACTTTTGAACGTACCAAAGCCCGCTCCCGGGCGTATCGCCGCGCTCGATCTCGGCGAAACATGGACCGGCGTCGCCCTCTCCGACCCCGAAGGCGTCATCGCAATCCCCGTCAAAGCAGTGCCTGCCGAGGACCTCTCCAATTACCTAAGCAAGCTCGTTGCTAGAGACGGGATAGAAGAGATCCTGGTTGGCGTGCCCAAGACACTCGGCGGCGAAATCGGGTTCCAGGCGCGGCGCGTATTGTCTAAACTGGACGACCTGAAGACCCAGTTCCCTGGCGTGAGGTTCGTCGAGTGGGACGAGCGCCTCACGACGCGCGTTGCTGGGACGCGAACAGGTGGCAGCCGGCGCAGGAAGCGAAGCAGGGAGAGGTTGGATCACCTGGCGGCGGCAGAGATGTTGCAGGAGTACTTGAGGTCGAGGGGGAACCTTTGAATCGGTACGGTCGCGGAAGCAGCCGTGATCGCGACGAGGTCGAAGAGCGGCTGCTCGCCCTGCGCGAACCCCGCCGGCTGCGTAAGAAAGGTTCCAACTGGGGGCCAACCATATTGAGCCTCGCGTTGATCACGGGCATCTGCCTCGCCATCTATTTTATCTACGCCTCCGCTGCGGGTGAGGACCAGGAAACCTCCAATGCCCATATCACCGTTTCTGTCGTCGAAGGCGACACCCTCGAAAGCGTCGCAGAGAAGCTCAAGGACTCCGGGATCATAACCAGCGCCTCGCTCTTCGAACTGGAGGCCCGGATGGGTGACCAGAGCACGAAGCTCAAGCCGGGAAAGTATCGCTTCCGTCCTGATACGGACGCCGAGAAAATCCTCGCCGCCATGACGGCCGGAGGCGGTGTACCGCTCTTCTCGATCACCATACCCGAGGGTCTCACAATCGAGCAAACCGCCGAGATAGTCGCCACGAACAGCCGGATCCCGAAGGATGACTTCGTGGCAGCGGCCAGGAAAACCGACTACGGATACGCGTTTCTGGAGAGCCCGCATATCAAGACCACAGAAGGATTCCTATTCCCCAAGAGATACGAGTTCGAGCAGGGCTCGACCGCGTCCCAGGTGGTCAATCGGCTGCTAGAACAATATCTACTTGAGACGCAGAACGTGGATCTCCAATCGGCGCGCAAACGTCTCGGCCTCTCGGAATATCAGATACTCACCGTTGCTTCGCTGGTCGAACGCGAGGCCGCAAAACCAGAAGAGCGCCGTCGCGTGGCCTCGGTGATCTACAACCGGATGCGCAAGGGTATGCCACTGCAGATTGACGCCACCATCCAGTACGCCAGGGGTAACCCCAAAGAAGACCTCTCATTGGCCGACCTCAAGATAAATTCTCCCTACAATACCTACGAGAACAAGGGTCTTCCTCCCGGACCGATCTGCAGCCCCGGCCGTGACTCACTGGAGGCCGCCATGCAGCCCGCCAGGACAGACTACCTGTACTACGTATTGAAATCTGGCGGACAGGAACACTACTTTACCCACAGCTACGGCGACTTTTTGAACGCGAAAGCCAGGTCAGGACGCTAGGGATGATCCCGCCACTAGCCCGGACTCGTATTGCAAGAGCAACCGTATACCTGTGCTCCCGAGGTGTGTAGAATGAAATTGAGTGGAAGGACACGATTGCTAGGCGTTATCGGACATCCCATTGATCATAGCCTCAGCCCCAAAATGCACAACGCTGCGTTTGCATCCAGTGGCATGGATTACGTGTATGTTGCGATGGATGTGGACCCGAAGCGTCTGCCTGCTGCGGTCATGGGGGCCGCCGCGCTCGGCTTTCACGGTTTGAACGTGACCATGCCCCACAAAGAGAGCATCGTGCCGTTACTGGACGAGGTGGAAGACGCGGGACGTATCGCCGGGGCCGTCAACACCGTGGTCATCGAGGAAGGTTCGCTGAAGGGCGCCAACACCGACGGCAGCGGCTTCGTCGAAGCCTGCCGGGTTGCCGGGGTAGAGTTTGCCGGACAAAGGGTCCTGATCGTGGGTGCCGGAGGCGCCGCTGCCGCGATCTCGTTCGCCCTGCTTGGCGAAGGCATCGCGAAGATGATGATCGTCAACCGTACCGTTGGCCGCGCAGAACGCCTGCGGGACCGGCTCCTCCCCGTGGGATCAGGGACCGAAATCTCGGCAGGCTCCATACAAAGTGTGGAGCAGGCTACCTTGGACGCAGATGTAATCGTCAACGCCACGTACCTTGGGATGAAGGACGGGGACGAGTTGCCGGTGCCGGAGGTGAGTCTCGGACCCGAAAAAGTCGTTTGCGACCTTGTATACCGCGCCGGGCGCGAGACTAGGTTGATCGAGGTCGCCAGGGAGCGCGGCGCCAGGGTCGTGGCCGGAGACCGGATGCTACTTTACCAGGGCGTCCAGGCACAGCGGTTATGGACTGGCCGGGAGCCGAATGTGGAGGCAATGAATTATGCACTCACCTGAGAACAACTCTGGGGAAGCGCCCCCGCGCAGAATAGGAGAGATCCTCGTTTCACAGGGCAGGATCGCCCGTGAGCAACTCACCGAAGCGCTCTGGGCTCAACAGCAATCGGACGGTCAGCATCTCGGGCGCGTGCTGGTTTCGCTCGGCTACATAAGCGAAAAAGATCTGGCGCACGCCCTCTCAACCCGGCTCAACGTGGACTATGTTGAGCTTTCCGATGTGGATGTGGATCCGGGCGTCTTGAATGTCATTCCCGAAGAGGCACTCGTTAAGCACCATGCTGTTCCGCTCCGGATCGAAAACGGCCGGCTGCTGGTGGCCATGAGCGATCCCAACGACCTTCAGGCGCGGAGCGACCTCACACTAAGCTCTGGATACCCCATCGCGACCGTAATCTCCGCCAGGGATGACCTAGAAGAAATCCAGGACCGCCTGTTTGCCGGGGATAGTCCGGGAGGAAATGGTTCACCACGAGCGGATGGTTCCGACGGAGCGCGTAGCGGCGGCAGGAGGCCGCCGGGTATCTCTGAAAGGAAAATAGGAGAAATACTCGTCTCCCAGGGCAGGATCACCGGCGAGCAATTGCAGGAAGCAATCTCGGTACGGGAGAACGATCCTCGCGACCTGGGGAAGATCCTGGTTTCCCTTGGTTTCGTGACGCCGGCAGATGTGGCGCGGGCGCTCGCCCAGAGGTTGAAGCTGGAGTACGTGGTCATCTCGGAATTGTCCGAAGACGAGGTGGACCCCGAGGTACTTAGCAGCTTCAGTGAGGAGACGCTCCGCAAATACCGGGTACTGCCGTTGCGCCATGAGAACGAACACCTCGTCGTTGCCATGTACGATCCCAATGACATACATGCCCTCGAAGACATCAGGATCATCGCCCGACGTCAGATCCGGCCCGTGGTGGCCTCTGAGGACGATCTCGAGGGTGCGTTCATGCATCTCTTCGACGCGGAGACGATTGACGAGGGCGCCGTCGAGGATACGTACCCGGAGGATGGGTATGGCGACATTGGGTTCCCGGAAACACAGGAGGACGTATCGTCTGCTGAGGCGGATTCTTCCAGAGACGACATCGATTTGAAAGTCATGATCGCCGAGGATGATGCGGTGTCGCGCATGATCGCCGTGCGGGCAGTGGAGGGCTTCGGCTGCGAGTGCGTTGAGGCCTGCGACGGGCAAGAGGCGTGGAGGTTGTATCAGGAAGATCCCGGCATAGACGTCATCCTGAGCGATTGGATGATGCCGGGTATGGACGGGCTGGAGTTATGCCAGAGGGTGCGTGAGCTCGGACGCCCTCAGCACACGTATTTTGTCTTTCTCACGGCCCTCGGAGACGAGCAGCATCTCACCGACGGTATCGAAGCGGGAGCCGACGAGTACCTGATCAAACCTCTTAACAGAGATCTGTTGAGGACGAAGTTGGAAGACGCCTACCGGGCCAAGTCCTTGTACGAGCACCTCGGCTCGGGCGAGGACAACACGCCCGCGACACAGGGCCGCGAGCTGGCCCTCAGGACGGACGCGCAGCCCGCGCCCGGGGACAAGGTTTGGGACATCCTCATTTCCGACGGGAAGCTGGATGAGGGACAGCTTCGTCATGCCCTTGAGGTTCAGGTAGAACGCCGCGATGAACTCGGTAAGGTCCTGGTTTCGCTTGGCTACATATCGCACAGGGACCTCGCGCAGGCGCAGGCAGCCCGCTTCAGGCTCGGCTTCATGGAGCTCACCGAGAACGACGTGGACAAGAGCGTAATAGCCCTGGTCGAGCAAAAGGTGTTGCGAAAGTACAACGTCATGCCCCTGAGGATAGAGAACAATCGCCTGGTGGTGGCTATCAGCGATCCCACCAACATCTTTGCCCTCGAAGATTTGACGATGCTCTCGGGGTACCCGATCACGCCCGTGGTCGCCCTGGAGGAGGACATCACCACCGTCCATAACAAACTTTTCGCGTTCGGCGAAGATGTCTCCGAGTTTCTGCAAGAAGCGTCGAGGGCAAACTTCGAGCAGGACATCGGCGAGCTGGACCTCGGAGTGGAGTCCTCTCCCGATGAAGCGCCCATAATACGCCTGGTCAGCGCCATACTTACCCAGGCCGTCGGAGATGGCGCATCCGATATTCATATAGAGCCGCAGCCGGGTGAGGTCATGGTGCGGATGCGGGTGGATGGCGTGCTGCGCGAGGCCATGACCATTCCACCCAAGCTTCAGAGCGGTGTCGTGACACGCTTGAAGATCGTGGGAGACCTCGATATAGCGGAGAGACGGGTGCCCCAGGACGGCCGTTTCTCCGTCAAGCTGGCCGGCCAGAGGATAGACCTGCGCGTCGTAAGCCTTCCCACCGTCTACGGCGAGAAGGTTACCCTTCGCCTGCTTGACACCTCCCACGCAACCGTCGAACTCCCTGAACTCGGGTTTTTGCCGAAGACTTATCGGGACTACGAGGAAATTTTCCGCAGGCCATACGGCACGGTTTTGGTGGTAGGGCCTACGGGCAGTGGCAAGTCCACTACGCTCTACGCCACGCTCAATGAGTTGAATACGCCGGACAGGAACATCATTACGGTGGAGGACCCCGTCGAATATCGTATGCGCGGGGTGACCCAAATACAGACCAACGCCCGTGCGGGCCTCGATTTCGCCAGGGCGCTCAGGAGCATCCTGCGCGCCGACCCTGACGTGATGATGATCGGCGAGATCCGGGATATCGAGACGGCCAAGATCGCCGTCGAAGCCGCGCTGACCGGCCACCTGGTACTGGCCACGCTGCACACCAACAACGCCCCGGCTGCCGTCAGCCGTCTCACCGATATGGGTGTCGAGCCATTCCTTACCTCTTCTGCGGTGGACTGCGTAGTTGCCCAGAGGTTGGCGCGGAGGCTGTGCGAGTTCTGCAAGCAGCCGGCGGAGATAGAGAGGGAAATCCTCGAAAGCATGCAGTTCCCCTTCGAGCATGCCGAGGGCAAGCTGGAGTTCTACAAAGGCGTGGGATGCAAGCATTGCGGGGATACGGGGTATCGGGGACGGCTCGGTCTGTACGAGCTCATGGTGGTCACCGAGGAAATCCGGAGCCTCATACTTCGGCGCGCCCCGACCGAAGAAATATCGCGGCTCGCCGAAAAGGAAGGTATGATAAAGCTCCGAGAAGATGGGCTCCTCAAGGCGGCGCAGGGGATGACCACAGTAGAAGAAGTCTTCAGAACGGTAGTTTGAGGGGCGGCGTACGAGTACACCCGGCTCGGGTTGCGACTGATCCGAATTGGCCACATTCCCGTATGCCGTAGGCCGGTAGATCGCCAAGGTGAATTGGCTGGAGGAGAGCGAATATGACGATGATCGAGAGCGGGCTCAACGACTATCTGTTCGACGCCATCAGGATGGGCGCCAGCGACCTGCACATAACCGCAGGGGTGCCGCCGATGGTGCGCATCAACGGCAAGGTCAGGCCGCTGGACTATCCGGAATTTACCGTGAACGGTACGCGGGAGTTGATCTACGACATCCTCTCCAACGACCAGCGTCAGCGCCTGGAAACCGACCTCGAACTGGACTTCGCCTACACTGTGCCGCGCGTCGCCCGCTTCAGGGTCAACGTGTACTTCCAGCGTGGCGCGATGGGGGCGGCCTTCAGGGCCATACCCAGTAAAATACGGAGCTTCTCCGAACTTGGGCTTCCCAAAGCTATAGAGGACATGTGCGATAAACCGCGCGGGCTCGTGCTGGTCACCGGTCCGACCGGCTCCGGCAAGTCAACGACGCTGGCATCGATGATAGACAAGATCAACGGCGAGCGTCGGGAACACATCATGAGCGTCGAGGACCCCATAGAGTTCCTGCACGAACACAAGAAGTGCATCGTCAACCAGCGTGAGGTCAACCAGGACACCAGGAGCTTCGCCCAGGCCCTCAGGCACGTCCTCCGGCAGGACCCGGACGTAATCCTCGTCGGCGAGATGCGCGACCTGGAGACCATCTCGCTGGCCATCACGGCTGCCGAGACCGGGCACCTCGTCTTCGGCACGCTCCACACCCAGGACGCGCCGCAGTCTATCGACCGCGTCATCGACGTTTTCCCTTCGCACCAGCAGAGCCAGATCCGGGTCCAGCTCGCCAACGCCCTGCAGGGCATCGTAACGCAGACCCTGATCCCGAAACGCGGGGGCGATGGCCGTGTGGTTGCCTGCGAGATTCTGGTGCCCACGCCAGGCGTCCGGAACCTCATTCGAGAGGGCAAGAACCACCAGATCTACTCGGCCATGCAAACCGGAGGCAAATTCGGGATGCAGACTATGGACGCCTCGCTGGTAGATCTTATCCGGCAAGGCCTGATCTCACGCGAAGAAGGCGAGAAGCGTTCCAGTAACCCGGACGAGATGCGTCGTCTCGCGGCCACCGGGCCTGTTGGTGGCCCCGTTGCCCCGAGCACGGGTGGGTATGCTGCCATTAGACGCTAGCCGGGAGGGTGGAGAGGAGTACAGATGGCGGTTTACACTTACAAGGCTCGCAGTCGTCAGGGCGAAGTCCTGGAGGACCAGATAGAAGGCTCCGACACCATGGCCGTCGCCTCGGCCCTCCGCCAGCAGGGGTACCTGGTCATAGACATCAAAGAACAGGGTGTTGGCCAGAAAGACATCCTGGAGCCATTCAAGAACGTCAAGCTCTACGATCTCGTCGTTTTCACGCGGCAGTTCGCCACCATGATAAACGCCGGTCTTCCTATGGTCCGCTCCCTGTACGTTCTGAGCGAGCAGACCGCTAATAAGAAGCTCAAGGACACGGTCGTGGAGGTCCGCCGGGACGTGGAAGCCGGGCTTGCGCTCTCCGAAGCCCTGGAGAAGCATCCGAAAGTGTTCTCCAGGCTCTACACCGAGATGGTTAAGGCTGGTGAGATCGGTGGCATTCTCGACGACGTGCTGCTGCGCGTGGCGTTTCAGCTAGAGAAGGATCAGGATCTCCGGCGCAAGGTCAGGAGCGCCCTGACCTATCCAATAGCGGTTCTGGTATTGGCGATCCTTGCGGCCTCGTTCATGCTCATCTTCATAGTTCCCATCTTCGCGCAGATGTTCGAAGATCTAGGCGGGACCCTGCCGCTCCCAACCCGTATTGCAATGGGGCTTTCCGAGATCCTCACGAGTCTGTGGGGTGTGTTGGTTTATGCCGCCATGATCGGTAGCGTCTTCTTCTTTTTGCGCTGGATCAAGACCGAGCACGGCCGAAAGTGGTGGGGCCAGATCTCGCTTAGGATACCGGCCAGGATCGGGGACATCATTCAGAAAGTCGCACTTGCCCGATTCGCCCGTACGTTGGGCACCCTGAGCGCGGCTGGCGTTCCTATCTTGCAGTCGCTGGAGATTACGGCCACCTCAGCAGGTAACTGGGTGATTGAGCAGGCGTTGCTGAAGAGCCGGGATTCCATCCGGGAAGGCATACCGATCTACGTCCCGCTGGAAGGGGAGTGGGTCTTCCCGCCGATGGTGACCCGTATGATCGCGGTCGGCGAGGAGACGGGCGATATTGACGGGATGCTGACGAAGATTGCCGAGTTCTACGAGTCCGAAGTAGACGCGGCGGTCAAGTCGCTGACCTCGATCATAGAGCCGCTTATGATCGTGGTCGTCGGTGCCATTGTCGGCGGCATCGTCATCTCGATGTACCTGCCAATGTTCATGATCTTCGACCTGGTTAAATAGCTGGTTTAACATGAGTGGCGCCGCTGCCACGACTAGGCGAGTCGAGAACGACCGTGTGGTGCGCCTGATAATCTCCTACCGGGAGAACGGCGACCGGCGGGCCATCGAACGTCTCTTAGATCTGCACGGCAGGATCCTGAGACACATAGTCAAGCGGTACGCCTCTTCTACACACTCTGCGGAGTCTTACGAGGACCTTCTGCAGGTCGGATACGTGGGTCTGCTTAAGGCGGTTCAAGGCTACAGAGTAGATTCTTCCGCCAAGTTCAGTTCGTACGCCTACGCCATGATTGATGGCGAACTGCGCCACCATTTCAGGGACACGGGCCTCGTCAAACGGCCCAGATGGGCCCGCAGCCTGTACTCCAAAATCTCCGAGGCGACCACGAGCCTCACCTCCGAGCTCGGACGGCCGCCGCTGCCGGAAGAGGTGGCGAAGGAGGTGAACGTTACCGTAGAGGGCGTTATGGAGGTGATGAAGCTCTTCCTCGATACCAACGTTTCATCGCTGGACGAAACGTTTACCCACGATGGCGAGGAAGCTCCAGATCTTTCGGCCATCAAGAGCCTCCAGTACGAGACGTTCTCCCTGCCGGTGGAGGATCGCATCCATCTGGAGCAAGCGCTGGAATCGCTCTCCGAGCTACAGCAAAAAGTAGTTTACCTCTTCTTCTACAAGGATCTTTCGCAGACGGAGATCGGGAAGATGCTCGGGCTTCCGCAGCGCAAGATCTCACGCATTATCGCCTCGTCAGCGAGGTCGCTGAAAGATCGCCTCGGCTCGTGGAATTAGAAATACGCTCGCGGCAGCCGGGTTCTGTAGAATAGCTCACCGCGACAACGGACCGAGGAGGGTACGCGCGTGGCGTTTTGGGGAGAATTGGGCGACAGGATTGTCGGGGCGCCTTCGATTCTGGCGGCGGACTTCGCCAACCTGGCGGACGAGGTACGCCAGGCGCAGCGGGGCGGGGCCGAGCTTGTTCACTTCGACTCTATGGACAACCATTATGTCCCCAACCTGTCCGTGGGACCGGTCGTGGCCGCATCTCTTGTGGAAGCGACAGACCTGCCCGTAGACGCCCATCTCATGGTGGACAACCCGGACAACCTGATCCAACCGTTCATCGAGGCCGGCGTTGTGAGCATCTCGGTGCAGCCCGAGGCCGTAACCCACCTGCACCGCACGCTAACCGCGATCCGGGAAGGCGGTTGCGAGGCTGGAGTCGCCCTCAATCCGACCACATCACCTGAGCTCATCGAGTGGGCGTTGCCCTATCTGGATTACGTGCTCGTCATGAGCGTCAACCCTGGTTTTGGAGGACAATCTTTCATCCCGGAGATGGCAGACAAGGTCCGCCGGCTGAAGGAGATGATTGACCTTCCCATACAGGTCGATGGCGGCATCACCGCAGAGACGGCGCCCGTCATGGTCGAGGCGGGCGCCCAGGTCCTGGTCGCCGGCTCCGCCGTCTACAAAGGAGACCCGGAGACCGAGATGCGCAAGATCATCGAGGCCAGCCACCGGGCCGCCGGGTAGAATGTGGAGTGTATGCCGCAGCGCGCTACACTGTGAGTTTCTCTGGAGAATGACGCGCGCCTTCAAGAGCCACGTCTCATCGTCCCAGTGCTGACCTTTCCCAGTTCGTGCCAGCGGCCATCGGGGGTGACGGTCGCCTCAACCTGGAGTTCTGCGATCAGGGCAACAATTTGCCCGCTCGCCATACGTTCGCAGGGTTTTTGTGGTCGCCCAGGGCTGAGATGTCATCCGGATCTGGCAGGCAATCTCCGCACCGCTTCGCGGTCCTCAGGCAGTGGTTCTATACGTGCCCGTAACCCGATGAACTCTGGAAGCTTTGAAGAGAAGCCAATCCTTGTTACAGCGTCTCCGCTATGGTATAGCTAGCTGCGTGACTTTCGGGGGCGGGTGGAATTCCCGCACCGGCGGTGATCCCAGAGTTGACGCTCCGGGAAGCCCGCGAACTCTGGAGATATCCAGGGTTGAGCCGGTGAGAATCCGGCGCCGACGGTAAGAGTCCGGATGGGAGAAAGGATAGTTTGGCGCGCGAACGTCTTATGGACCGTGCCCGCGACCTTGCAGAGCGCGGGCGTTACACAGTGGCCCCGAACCCGCTCGTTGGCTCGGTCGTGGTGCGCAACGGGAACGTTATAGGTGAGGGCTGGCACACGCGTGCCGGGGAAGACCACGCCGAGGTGGTTGCGCTCAAGACCAACGGCTCCACAGCAGCCGGCGCCACCATGTACGTTACGCTGGAGCCTTGCAACCACCAGGGACGAACTCCACCATGTACCAATGCCATTCTCGACGCGGGTATCGAGCGCCTGGTGATCGGACATTTAGATCCCGACCCGCGCATGCGGGGGAAAAGTGTCGAGATACTGCGCCGGGCCGGCGTCCAGGTAGAGGTTCTGCACGACAGGCTGTGTGAGCGTCAAAACGAGCAGTTCTTTCACTACATGAGGACCGCAAGACCTTTCGTCCACCTCAAGTTGGCTGCTTCTCTTGACGGCAGGATCGCAACCAGCACCGGCGACAGCCGTTGGGTGACGGGCGAAGAGGCCCGTCACCGGGCCCACCTTCTGCGCGCTGAGGCCGGGGCTGTGCTCGTCGGTATGAACACCGTGCAGAATGATGACCCGCTCCTGACAGCCCGGGGCATGGATCACGTGCCGCCGTCCATAACCCGCGTTGTTCTGGATTCCAGCCTCACGATCAGAACGGACAGCCAGCTTGTCCGCACGTCCCACGAGTATCCGGTCCTGATCTTCGCGGACGAAGCGTCGCTTGATGGACGCGAGAGCCGGTTGATAGAGCACGGCGCGGATGTGGTGGCGGCACCCCGGAGTCTGACGGGGTTGGATCTCGAGTTCGTACTCGACGAGCTCGGCCGCCGGGGCATCCGGGGCCTGCTCGTGGAGGGTGGCGGCGAGACAGTTGGTGGTTTCATCTCGGCAGGACTGGTAAACAGAGTCACCATCTTCTACGCTCCCAGACTTTTGGGGCCGGAAGCTGTGCCCATGATCGGTGGGTTACTCAGCCCAAAACTGGTGGCCGAAGCCCCACGGTTCTCATTCTCCAAAGTTGAACAGGTTGGCGACGACGTAATGGTTACGTTGTATCCCGAAGAACAGGAGGAACATGTTCACCGGGCTCGTTGAGGAAACAGGACGTGTCGCGAGCATTGAGTCTGGCAGCATGGCCCGTCTCACAATCGCCGCGGGGACGGCTGGCGAGGATGTGAAGATAGGGGATTCCGTTGCGGTGAACGGCACATGCCTCACGGTCAATGAGGTGGATGGAGAGACGTTGGTTTTTTACGCGATGCCAGAGACGCTGCGCCGGACGGCCCTCGGACGAATCTCAGTGGGGAGCCTGGTCAATCTGGAGCGGGCGATGGGCGCCGGGGACCGGTTTGGCGGGCACATCGTGCAGGGCCACGTAGACGGGGTGGGCAAGGTGCGAGACGTTCGGCCGGAGGGACCGCGAGGCGGTGCGGAGATCTGGACTTTCACAGTACCCAACGACGTTTTGCGGTACACAGTAGAAAAAGGCAGTGTCTGTGTGGACGGGATCAGCCTTACAGTGGCCTCGCTAGAAGAGGGAACTTTCGCCGTCTCGATCCTGCCGCAGACCCGCGAGAAGACCAACCTGCGGGAGTTGAAAATCGGTGACAGGGTAAACCTGGAGGCTGACGTAATTGGCAAGTACGTAGAGCGGCTATTGGGGCCGTGGATGGGTAGATTTGCAGAACCCGAGAGGAGAGTGGAAGATGCCGTTTAGCCCGATAGAGGACATCGTCGAGGACATTCAGGCCGGAAAGATGGTAATCGTCTGCGACGACGAGGACCGGGAGAACGAGGGCGACCTGACGATGGCCGCCGAGCTGGTGTCAGCGGAGGACATCAACTTCATGGCGACGTACGGGAAGGGACTCATCTGCCTTCCGATGGCGGGCGAGATCGTGGACCGCCTGGAGATCCCGGAGATGGTGCAGCACAACTCGTCGCGTATGGGTACGGCCTTCACGTCCTCCATCGAGGCTAAGGATGGCATCACCACCGGTATCTCCGCCGCCGACCGCGCCCACACCTGCCGTGTGGCTGTGAACGAGGCGACGGGCCCCGAGGACTTGGTGATGCCGGGCCACGTCTTCCCTTTGCGGGCGCGTCCCGGCGGCGTATTGCAGCGCGCGGGGCAGACAGAGGCGGCCGTGGATCTGGCGCGCCTTGCGGGCCTCACACCTGCCGGAGTGATCTGCGAGATTATGAACGACGACGGCACCATGGCCCGGGTCCCGGATCTGGAGAAGTTCTCCAAGGAGCACGGTGTCAAGCTGGTGACGGTAGCCCAGATCATCGAGTATCGCCGCGCCTATGAGAAGCACGTAAACTTCGCCGTAGAGACGCGCCTGCCAACCCCGTACGGTGAATTCCGCCTGCGCGCCTACGAGAACGATATTGACGAACTGACCCACCTAGCCCTCTTGATGGGCGAGCCAGAGGACAAGGACGACGTGCTGGTACGGGTACACTCGGCATGCCTGACCGGCGACGCCCTCCACTCGCTGCGCTGTGACTGCGGTGAGCAGCTCGACGCCGCGATGGCCCAGGTCGCTGAAGAGGGCGAGGGCGTCATCGTATACATGCAGCAGGAAGGACGCGGCATCGGCCTGTTGAACAAAATGAAGGCTTACCACCTCCAGGATGAAGGCCTCGATACTGTCGAAGCCAACCAGCGGCTAGGCTTCGCCCCGGATCTCCGGGATTACGGCATTGGGGCACAGATCCTCAAGGAAGATCTGGGGCTCGGGCGCATCCGTCTCCTGACCAACAACCTCACGAAGGTCGTGGGACTGCAGGGTTTCGGACTGGAGATCGGGGAGCGCATACCGCTTGAGATGGAGCCCAACGGACACAACCGGCGCTACCTGGAGACCAAGCGCGAGAAGCTCAACCATGTCTTCGACGGGTCGTGAGCGTGGAAGGCGCGAACAGAGGCGGCAACGTTATTGAAGGCAACCTCACGGCCTCCGGCCGCAGGTTCGGCGTGGTCGCCTCGCGTTTCAACGAGTTCATCGTCCGATCCCTGGTGGATGGAGCACTCGACGCCATAAAGCGGCACAGCGGTGATCCGGAATCCACGGATGTAGTCTGGGTGCCAGGCGCTTTCGAGATACCGCTGGCCGCCAAGCGAATGGCACTGTCGGGACGTTACGATGCAGTGGTGTGCCTAGGGGCAGTGATCAGGGGCGCCACGGCGCACTTCGACTACGTGGCCGGAAACGCGGCGAGCGGGATCTCAGCCGTGGCGCTTGAGACGAACCTGCCCGTGATCTTCGGGGTCCTCACTACCGAAACCATAGAGCAGGCGATAGAGCGTGCCGGCACGAAGGCGGGTAATCACGGTTTCGGAGCTGCCATCGCGGCGATGGAGATGGCGGATCTCATGCCACGCCTGAACGAGCAAGGGAATATCGGCGATGGATCTAGGGTCGTGGGAGAGCGTCAAAGCGCCGTTTGAGTTCTTCGAGAATCGGGTACCGGCTGGCGCTATCTTCTTGAAGAAGACATATAGTTTCGCTGAGGCGCGGGAACTCGTCTATGAACCGCTCTGGCATTCCGGGAATTGCGTAACACCCGAAGCAGTCTCCTACAGCCTCCGGGCGTTCGTCCAGATCCTGAGCTACTTCATTAGATGGACGAAGATCTATCCCGTGCGGCCCTGCGTTGAAACATCGATCCGAACTGCGTGAGCCCGCCGTACAAAGGATGGGGCCTCGCATAACCCTTTGAATTCAGCCCTGCTTCGTCCAGGCGGGGAGCGCACTTCGCACGGGAGAATTATCGGCTCTGGCGAAGGAGCCGCCCTGGGCCGGAGACTATGCGCCCTCCGTGACCGGGCGCGGAACTGTAATGGCCTTCTGTACTTTGAACGCCTTCAGGCATGAAGTGCAGACCCAGACGCGCCTGGTGGAGGGTCCTTCCTGGATGCGGACTTTCTGCAGGTTCGGGTTGCGGCGACGCCGGGTGGCCCGCAGGGAATGGCTGCGAGCATTGCCGAAGTCCGGGTGCTTATCGCAGGAATAACAGACTTTCGCCACGAGAAATCTCCTGTGCTAGGATACCGACCGATATCTGGGGCCTGCGACTCATCAATCGCGGTCGCGGTTCGAGACCGTGACCGCCGTCGCGCCCGGGCGAAGATTGTACCAAAATTTCGGGGAACGACAGGTAGATGGTATGCCGGGAGATGGTTAGCCGAGAGACGCTACGGAGGAGGCTCAGGCGGTCGTGAAGGATCGGAGCGGATGGAAATAGAGATCGCCCCCGTCGTGGCCGCCGCCCACGCCGCGCTAAAAAATCAGGTCGGCCGCATAAACGCCCTCAATGTCTACCCGGTTCCCGACGGTGACACTGGCACTAACATGCTGCTCACCCTCGCGTCGGTGCTTGAGGAGACATCGGAACAATCCTATGGAGACCCGGAAGCGGCAAGCCGCGCCGCGGCCAGGGCGGCCCTTATGGGAGCCCGGGGCAATTCTGGTGTGATCCTCTCGCAGATGATCCGGGGCGCGTGCGATGCTCTGGCCAAGGAAACGTCGTTTACCGCCGACGCCTTCGCCACGGCCTTGGAGGGCGCGCGTGACCGGGCCTATTCCTCGGTGCGCGAGCCAGTCGAAGGCACGATGCTCACCGTCGTCAAAGACGCGGCGGGCGCCTCCCGTTCCGGTGCCGAGGGGGGTTTGGATCTCCCGGAGGTGCTACGACTAACCGCCAGAGAAGCGCACTCGTCGGTCGACCGGACCATGGATCTGCTTGATGTCCTCCGTGACGCTGGCGTCGTGGATGCGGGCGGTCTTGGGATCGCCGTAATTCTGAACGGTCTGTACGCCGCAGTTAGCGGGCAGGAGATAGAGGTTTCTGACGAGGATGGGCACGGCGCGGCACCGGACCTGGACGCTATGCACGCGGACGAGGAGGCGTGGGGCTACTGCACCGAGTTCCTGGTCGTGGATTTCGAGGGAGATGCGGAAGTATTCAAGGAGCACATACACGAGATCGGACGCAGCGTGCTCGTTGTGCCGGATGAGGATCTGGTGAAAGTCCACCTGCACACCCAGGACCCGGGGGATGCGCTCACCTACGCCGGCGAGTTCGGACGTTTGCGGGGTGTGAAGGTGGACGACATGGAGGATCAGGTGCGGAGCCGCCCAACGGGACAGCGTGCCGGAGGAGACTCCGTCGGTCCCTCCGGTAACGTCGGCGTTGTGGCTGCGGTGCGGGGAGAGGGCAGCAGGGAACTCTTTGAGTCCATGGGAGCCGTGGTCATCGAAGGCGGACAGGGGGCCAACCCGAGCGCGGCGGATTTTGCCCGGGCCGTCGGGGAGACAGGAGCGCCTTCGGTGGTGCTGCTGCCGAACAACAAGAACGTCGTGCCCACGGCGGAGCAGGTCGGAGAGCTTGTTGAGGCACGGGTGCATGTGGTGCCGACCATGAACATCGCCAGCGGCCTGGCGGCCATGGTCGGCTTCGACGCGGAGGGCGAACCCGAAGAGGTAGCTGGGGAGATGCGCGAGATCCTCGGCGGGTTGCGGTGTGGCGAGGTGACCCGCGCCGTGCGCGAGGCGCGCGTCGGCGACCGCGAAGTGCCCGAAGGCGCTTACATGGGGTTGCTAGATGGGGAATTGCTCGCTGTGGAGGAGACGGTCGACGCGGCGGCTATGCGGCTTGCGGAAAAAATGCTTGAGGGTGGCGCGGACATCTTCACGCTGCTACGCGGGGCAGACCTCGGCGAAGCGGCAAGCACGAAGCTGGCGGAGGAGATACGGAACCTCGGGGTTGAGGTTGAGGTCAAGGACGGCGGACAGCCCATGTATCCGTTGCAGATGGTGGCAGAGTGACGACGGCCATCGTTACGGACTCGACCACGAGCCTCATGCCGGGCGTGCGTGAGCGTCCCGACGTGCGGGTCGTGCCGCTCACCTTTCACTTCGGTTCCAACGAAGCGTACACAGACAAGGTAGACATGAGCACGGCCGAGTTCTACTCGCGGCTCAGGGATGTGGATACGTTCCCCACCACCTCCCAGCCACCGGCAGGAGCATTTCTGGAGGCATACGAGGCACTCGGGGCATACGACGACCTGCTGGTGCTGACGCTCTCGCGCAAGCTCAGCGGGACGCACGACTCGGCGGTCGCGGCGGCGGAGATGGCGGAGCGCAGCGTCGAGGTCCTGGACACCCGAAGCGCTGAGATGGGGTCCGGCCTGATCCTTGACGAAGCCCTGCGGGTCATTGATGAAGGGGGAGACTTCCCCGAGATCCGGCGGGCGGCGGAGGCTGCCATCCGCCGCGTCAGGGTGCTATTCGCTGTGGGCACGCTGGAGTACTTGCAGAAGAGCGGGCGTATCGGAAGGGCGCAGCGCCTGCTGGGAACGGCGCTCGACATCCGGCCAGTACTACGAATAGAGGACGGCGAAGTGGTGCCGCACAAGCGGACGAGGGGCCGCCGCCGGCAACTCGCCACGATAGCTGGGGAGGTCAAGCCCGCCGTTGAGGAGGGGAAGACCCTTCTCTTTGGTCAGATAGCCGCCAAGGAAGCCGTCGATGAGCTCGCTGAAACCCTCGGGGTCGACGAGCCCCGCGTCGCAGAGATTGGGGGCGTCGTTGGCTCGCACGCCGGCCCCGGGGCCTATGGAGTTGCCTATCTCTAGAAACGCGGCGGCCGTGCCGGAGACGGAGCAACCCGTCGCGGAGCGGGTGACCCTGGCAGAGTTGCGGACTCATCCCGTGACGGAGCTTCCCGGGGTGGGTCCCCGCATCGAGGCATCTCTCAATCAGCTCGGCATAACCTCGCTGGCGGACCTCGTCTCGCACTATCCGTCCCGTCATGAAGATCTTTCGAACGTGAAGCGTATCTCGGAGCTCCGTGTGGGGGAGCGTGCGACGGTGGTAGGCCGGGTGGTGAGCGTGCGCCCAGTCGGCCGTCCCGTGCGCGGACGCTCGCCCGGCTTCGCGGTACAACTCTACGACGGCACGGGATACATTCCGGCCACGGTTTGGGGACGGCACTGGCTGGCGGGGCAGCTCCTACCCGACGTGCGAGTAGTTGTATCCGGTGAGGTGCAGCGCCGGTATGAAATCCAGATCGCCGCCAAGAACATCGAGGTGATGGAAGAAGAGCCGTCAGACACGGGCGATGGCTTCAGGCCGCACGCTGGCCGTTTCGTGCCCGTGTATCCGGTGAACAAGGGGATTCAGGCGAGGCGGATGCGTACCCTGATCCACCGTTCCCTCGACGCCGCAGGACGCATCCTCGATCCCCTGCCGTCGAGTGTTCTCCTGGGCCAGAACCTTCCGAACCTGCACGACGCCATCCACGAAATCCACTTCCCTACAGACCGTCCGCACCTGAAGGCGGCGATGCGGCGCCTCGTCTTCCACGAGCTTTTTCTCATACAGACTGGCCTCGCTGGGCGTAAAGCTCGCCTGGAGAAAACGGAGTTCGGGGGCCGCCACGAAGGCGACGGAAGGCTTCTCAACCCGTTTTTGAAAGGGCTACCGTTCGGGTTGACCGGCGCGCAGGAGCGCGTGATCGAAGAGGTGCTCTCCGACATGCGCCTGGAAAAGCCGATGAGGCGGCTGGTGCAGGGCGATGTGGGCAGCGGTAAGACGGTGGTAGCGGTTGCGGCGCTTCTTTCTGCAGTCGAGTCCGGCGGCCAGGGCGCCCTCATGGCCCCGACCGAAGTGCTCGCGGAGCAGCACTACCTCTCCATATCCGCGGCGTTGGCGGATCTGCCGGTAAGAGTCGTCCTCCTGACGGGTTCGCTTTCCGCGGCAGAGCGGAAGGTGGCGCTCGAGATGGTTGCGACGGGGGAAGCCGGAATCGTCATCGGGACGCACGCCTTGATCCAGAAAGGAGTCGAGTTTCGTGACCTCTCGCTGGTGGTGGTGGACGAGCAGCACCGCTTCGGGGTCTCCCAACGGACGGTCTTCCGGGAGAAGGGCACTACGCCGGATACGCTGGTCATGACTGCCACCCCGATTCCACGCACCCTGTCTTTGACGCTCTACGGAGATCTGGAGGTCTCCGTGATCGATGAGCTTCCACCGGGGCGCAAGCTGGTGCAGACGGAGTTGGTGGATCTCACGGAGAGGGCGGCGGCGTATGAGGCCGTACGGGATGAGCTAGATGCCGGACGGCAGGCGTATGTGATCTGCCCGCTCGTTGAAGAATCCGAGGCGCTGGAGGATGTGCGGGCGGCGGAAGAGCTCTTCGATGAGTTGTCCGAGGAAGTCTTCCCAGAGCGCCGGGTCGGCCTGCTGCACGGCCGGATGAAGGCGGAGGAAAAGCGGGAGGTGATGGCGGCGTTCCGGTCGGGCGAGATCGAGGTTCTCGTCGCCACGGTCGTGGTGGAGGTTGGGGTGGACGTGCCGAACGCGAGCGCCATCGTGATCGAGGGCGCCGAACGCTTCGGGCTCTCCCAGCTTCATCAGCTGCGCGGACGGGTCTGCCGGGGCCTACATCCCCCAAAGTGCTTCCTCGTGGCGGAGCCCAAGACGGATGATGCGACGAAACGACTGGATGCGCTATGCGAGCACCAGGATGGTTTCCGGCTCTCTGAGGTTGACCTCCAGATCCGGGGCGAGGGCACGCTCTTCGGGAGTCGGCAGAGCGGGATGCCCGACCTGAAGGTGGCGAAACTCCTGCGCGACATAGATGTGCTGGTCGAGGCGCGCCGCGAGGCGTTCGCCCTCGTTGCGGAAGATCCTACGCTGAAGAAGCCGGCCCACCGTCCGCTCAGGCGGGAGGTCAGTGATCTGCTCGGGGCGAACGTGGAATGGTTGTTCCGGGAGTAACCGCGTGAGGATCATTTCTGGATCGGCTGGCGGCGTGCGTCTCGCGCCAGTGCCTCCTGGCGTCCGGCCGACCTCGGATCGGGTAAGGGAGAGCCTGTTCAACGCGCTGGGGCAGTTCTTTGATGGCGGGAACGTCCTGGACCTGTACGCGGGCACTGGAGCCCTTGGCATCGAAGCACTCAGTCGCGGAATGGAATGGGCAACGTTCGTGGAGAACGACGGGCGGGCTGTAGCCGCGATCCGGGAGAATTTGCGGCGGACTAGGTTCGAAGATAGGGCAGAGATCCGGCGCGAAACCGTGTCTCGTGCGCTGATGAGTATGCAGGAGCATGGCAGAACATACAATTTGATATTCATGGACCCGCCATATAGAATCGCGGCGACGGAGGTCGAGGGCGTTTTGTCGCGCCTTGGCGCTTTGCTGGCACCCGTAGGAAGGGTGGTGGTGGAGCGGGGCGACGCTCCCGGGGAGGTGTTGTTAGGCGAGAAAGGGGTCACGCGCCGCTACGGCGGCACGATGGTAACCGTCTTTGATCGGTCTGATTTTATGATGAACGTGGCGATTTGTCCGGGGAGTTTCGATCCCATTACAGTAGGACATCTCGACGTGATCCGGCGCGCCGCTGGCGTGTTCGACCACGTTGTCGTGGCCGTTGGCGCGAACCGGGTCAAGAACCCGCGCCTGGCGCCCGAGGATCGGGTGCGCCTGGTCGAGAGGGTGGTCACCGATCTCGGCAACGTGTCCGTCGAGGTGATGGACGGGCTGCTGGTGGAGTTTGCCCGGGAGCGGGGCGCCAGGGTCATCGTGAAGGGCCTGAGGGCCGTCTCCGACTTCAACTCCGAATTCGAGCAGGCGCAGCTCAACCAGACGCTCGATCCGGAGATCGAGACGATGTTCATAATGGCCTCGGCCAAACACAGCTTCCTCTCGTCCAGCGCGGTGCGTGAGATCGCCAGCTATGGGGGGGACGTGAGCGAGTTTGTTCCACGTGAGATACTGGACACTGTGATAGAGGCTTATGCGGGCACGCAGGCGGATACGGATCGGCGGATAAAGACGGAGAGCAAAGGATAGGTTCACCTATGGACGTACTGGTTTTGATAGACAGGCTCGAAGAGCTGGTGGAGGAGGCCCGGAGTTTCCCCGGTTTCGGTAATACGGCCATGGTGGACCGCGACGCCGCCTTCGACGTGATAGACCAGATGCGCCAGACCATACCCGAGGAGCTCAAGCAGGCGCGTTGGATCGTAAAAGAACGCCAGGCGATGCTCGACGAGGCTCGCTCGGAGAGCGACCGCATCATCCGCGGCGCCCAGGAAGAGGCAGAGAAGATCACTTCGGAAGAGGAAGTCCTCAAGCGGGCTGAGAAGCGCGGCGCGGAGATCATGGAGGATGCCCGCCGTCGGGAGCGCGAGATCCGCCTCGGCGCCGAAGACTACGCCGACGAGGTGCTGGCCAACCTGGAAGACAACCTCGGCCGGCTCCTCGAAGCCGTCCAGCGCGGCCGCAACAAGCTCCAGGGCGTGCAGGAAGAGTAAAATAGCCCGATGACTGATTTGATCCCCCTCAAGCGCCCCGGCCTTGAGGTCGGAGACCGGCGCGAGTACACAGCCAGCTTTGCCGTCGAGCCCTTCGACCTGTACGGCCGCCACCACGAGATACAGAAGGCGGAAGCCGTCGCCGCCGTCACCAAACTCGCCGAAGGCTTACACCTTGACCTGACGGTGACCGCCACGGTTCTGACCACCTGCGACCGCACGCTGGAGCCCGTCGAGCTGGAGCTTACCTTCGGTGACTCCGATTTCCTCCCGGGGCCGAACAAAGACGGGGTCTGTGTACAGGGCTGGGCGCTGAACGCCGCCAAATATACGCGCCGGGCGGTGCCCAACGAGGTGCCGATGCAGGTCTTCAAGCCGGGCACGGAGCCCGTACAGCCCGAGCGCGACAAGGATGAGGTGGACCCGCGGTGGCGCGGACTCGACGATCTGTTCGCCTCGGGTTTCTGATTTTTCGATAGTTTTCAACCATACCAGGAGGTAGATCATGGCAGTACCGAAGAAGAAGACTTCGCAGGCCCGCAGGGACCAGCGCAGGGCGCACCACGCTATAAAGAATGTCGGGCTGGTGGCATGTCCCAACTGCGGTGCGCCGCATCGTCCGCACCGGGTCTGTTCCAACTGCGGCTTCTACAAGGGTCGCACCGCCGTCGCCGTGGAGGCCACCGAGTAGGTACCTGATAGCGGAGCATTCTTCGAATGCGCATCGCGGTCGACGCCCTGGGTGGCGACGAAGCCCCCGGCGAGATAATCTCAGGGGCTGTCGCCGCCGCCAGGCTTCTGCCGGACAATGAGATTCTGCTCGTCGGCGACGAGGCGCGTGTCTCTAAGTATCTGGACGAGAAACCAGATAACCTGAGCCTGCGCGACTCCGGCGGCGCGGTAGGCATGGAAGAGGAGCCTGCCGCGGCGCTTCGGGCTCGCCCCGACGCGAGCGTGGCGGTTGCGGCCAGTCTGGTACGGAGCGACGAGTCGGACGCCGTGTTTTCGGCCGGGAACACCGGGGCCACGGTCGCCGCAGCGCTGCTCAGGATCGGGCGTCTCGATGGCTGCCGCAGGCCCGCCATCGCCACGGTGCTGCCGTTCTCATCCCCAATGCTATTGCTTGACGCAGGGGCCACGACGATGTGTCGGCCACAAGACCTGCTGAATTTCGCTATTCTTGGCAGCGTGTTTGCGGAGAGATATTTCGGGATCGAGACGGCCAGGATCGGCCTGATCAACGTCGGCGAGGAACCAGCCAAGGGGAACGACCTCGCAAAAGAGTCACACTCCCTGATCCGGGACTCCGGCGCCGTCCGCTTTGTCGGCAACGTCGAAGGCCGGGACATCGGTAGCGGGGTGGCGGACGTGCTGGTGACGGACGGCTTTACGGGCAACGTCGTGCTCAAGACCGCCGAGGGAGTGTCGCGCGAGATTTTCTCGATGCTTCGCTCCGCGATGACCTCCGGTACAGCCACCAAACTCGCCGCCGGAATCCTCCGGCCACGTTTGCGGGGTTTGAGGGATCAACTAGACCCCGAGCAATACGGCGGATCGTTCCTTCTGGGTGTGAAAGGTTCCGTCGTGATCGGGCACGGCAACTCCCATGCCCGCGGCGTCGAGAACGCCCTGCTCGGCATCTCCCGGGCCGGCTCCGGATTGAGCGAAGCCCTGCAGAAAGCACTTGACCAGTCCCACGCCAGATCCGCCGGAGACGGGACTTGAGCGGCCCGCCGGTCGGCGAAATAATCGGCGTCGGACGGGCGCTCGGGAGCCGCGTCGTAACCAACGACGACTTGGCGCAGACCATAAATACGACGGACGCCTGGATCCGGGAACGCACCGGAATCAGGGAGCGCCGCTTCGTCACGGAAGACGAAGACTGCGCCACCCTCGCCATCGAAGCCGCCCGCGAAGCCCTGATGCACACGAACCTCTCGGGTGAAGACATAGACCTCGTCATCTGCGCCACTTCCACGGGCCCTGAATCCATGCCTTCCGTAGCGTGCCTGGTGAGCGAGGCCATCGGCGCGCCCGGGATAGGCGCGATGGACCTCGCGGCAGCTTGCGCCGGCTTCTCCTACGCGGCGTCTGTCGCCGACGCCATGCTGCGGGGCGGAGCCGCCAGCCGGCTGCTCCTCATAGGCGCGGATGCCATGACCACCATCGTCGACGCTGACGACCGCTCGACCAGCGTACTCTTCGGAGACGGCGCTGGAGCCGTGGTGCTCGAAAAGGGCGACGGTTCTTCCGGGTTCGTGGATCACGTCCTCGGCGCCGACGGCCGGATGGCCCCGTTCGGCCGCGCCGGGCACCCGGGCGAAGATCAGAAGCTGTACCAGAACGGCCGCGAGGTCTTCAAATTCGCCGTCCGCATCCTGCCCGAAATGGTCGAAAAACTCGTCGCCCGTAACGGCATCTCGCTCGACGAAGTCCAGTACATTATCCCCCATCAGGCAAATGCACGCATAATACACGCTGCGGCGAGGAAGCTGGATGTGCCGGAAGGTTGCATAGTGGTGAACGTGGACCGGTTCGGGAACACCTCGGCGGCGAGCATTCCGATCTCGTACCCTGACATCTTTGATGGGTTCGAGGAGGGGCGGTATGTGATCACGGTCGGTTTCGGGTTCGGGCTCACATGGGCAGCGAACCTGTACAAAATCTAGGTCCGAAGGAGGGGGATTGGAAATACGGCGGGCCATAGTCTTCCCTGGTCAGGGAACGGCCGGGGGCGAGGTTTCGGGGGAGATACGGGACGCAGTAAACCGGCAGAGCGGTGACGGCGAAGTGCCTTACCAGCTCTCGGTATTCGCCCGGTCGGTCGACCTGTTGTACGCGCTTCGAGAGCGCGGGATAGAACCAGACGTGGTCGCCGGTCATTCTCTCGGCGAGTATGCCGCCGCCCACGCCACCGGTTCGTTGAGCCTGGATGACGGGGTGCGGCTGGTGGCGGAGAGGGATCGGCTGATGAACGAGGCATCGGAGCAGAATCCCGGTGGAATGGTTGCCATCCTCAAATCCGACCCGATGGAGGTCGCAAACGCCGTCGAAGGTTTCCCGGAAGAAGAGGGCATCGTCGTGGCGGCGAACTTCAACACGCCGCGCCAGACTGTCATCTCGGGCGAGAAAGCCGCCCTAGAAGCGGTCGGCGAGCGTGTCAAGGGACGGAAGGTGCCGCTGCAGGTGGCAGGAGCTTTTCATTCTCCCCTGATGCTCGAAGCTTCGCTGGCTATGGAGTATCTGCTCGAAGGCACGGAGTTTGGTGAACCAGAAATCCCAATAGTGAGTGCCGTAGATGGTGCCGTACTGGCGACGGCGGATGACGTGCGGCTGGCTCTGCGTAACCAGATGCTCTCGCCCGTGCGGTGGGTCGAGGTGATAGCACGTTTCGAAGACCTCGGGGTGCGCGAGATCGTGGAGGCGGGAGAGGGAGGAACCCTGGTGCGGATGCTGCGGGACTTCAGAGACCTGGAAATAGAGGGAAACGTCGCTGCGGAGATATTGGCGTGAAGCGGTCATTGTCGGCGGCGGAGATCCGGGAACTCATCCCGCATCGCTACCCGTTCCTGCTAGTAGATCGCATCGAAGAGGTCGAGCCTGGCGTGCGGGCCGTAGGGGTGAAGAGCGTCACCCAGAACGAGCCGTTCTTCCAGGGACACTTCCCGGATTATCCCGTGATGCCCGGCGTCCTGATCGTGGAGGCCATGGCCCAGGTCGGGGCTGTTGGCGTGATGAGCTTGGACGAATACAAGGGCAAGCTCGCGCTGTTCGCCGGGATAGACGGTGTGCGGTTCCGGCGGCAGGTGGTGCCGGGAGATGTGCTCACGATGGAGGTCGAGATCGAACGCCTGAAGGGCAAAATCGGGCGCGGCAAAGGCCGGGCGACGGTCGCAGGCGAGCGTGTCTGCGAGGCCGACCTGATGTTCGCGTTTGCGGAAGGGGTGGGGGAACTGTGATCGAAGCCGGTAGGGTCGCCATCGTCACTGGCGGTGGTCGTGGCATCGGACGCGCTATCGCAGTTCGTCTTGCCAAAGAAGGTGCTGACGTGGCGATCTCGTATCGCGGCAACGACGAAACTGCGCAAGAGAGCGCGAAGCTGGTACGCGAGGCCGGCGCGAAGTGCGAGATGTTCAAAGGCGACGTGGCCTCGCAGGAAGACGTTGACGCGCTTTTCAAGGGCGTGGACGAAGCTTTCGGGCGGGTGGATATCCTGGTGAACAACGCCGGGATCACGCGTGACAACCTGATAATGCGCATGAAGGAAGCGGAGTTCGACGAGGTGTTGCGGACCAACCTCAAAGGAACGTACCTGTGCACGCGGGCCGTGCTGCGGAAGATGGTACGGGCGCGGTGGGGCAGGATCGTGAACGTCTCGTCCGTCGTCGGGCTCGTGGGGAACGCCGGTCAGGCCAACTACGCCGCATCCAAAGCCGGGCTCATAGGGTTCACCAAGAGCGTGGCGCGGGAGGTGGCGCAGCGTAGCATCACGGTCAACGCGGTGGCGCCAGGATATGTTGAGACCGAGCTGACCGGGAGCCTTCCAGACAAGGTGAAAGTTCAGATCCTGGAGCAGGTTCCAATGGGGAGGTTCGGGGAGCCCGAAGAGATCTCCGAGGTGGTAGCGTTTCTCGCCGGGGAGGGAGCGGGATACGTTACCGGGCAGACCATTACGGTGGATGGCGGGATGGTTATGCAATAATGCGATTTGCGCTACACTACGCGCTGTCATCGAAGGGGATGACATAAATTAGCAGTTGTGAGAATTACCAGGGAGGTGGAAGAAATGGAGAAGGACGAGATCCTCGCCAAAATTCAGGAAATAACCGCTGACCGGCTCGGCGTGGAAGAAACCGAAGTGACCCCGGAGGCTTCATTCCGGGAGGATCTGGAGGCCGACTCGCTGGACCTCGTCGAGCTGATCATGGAGCTCGAAGAACAGTTCGGGATGGAGATCCCGGACGATGAGGCAGAGAAGATCACCACGGTCGAGCAGGCCGTAGACTACGTGTCGGAACATCAGGCAGCGTGACCGAGGCTCCCTCAAACGGCAGGGGGCACGCTCTCGTAACCGGGCTGGGGGCGGTAACGCCCCTCGGCGCGGGGGTCGAGAACTTTTGGGATGCTGCCCTGCATGGCAAGAGCGGCGTCGGGGAGATCACGCTGTTCGACCCCTCGCCTTACCCTTCGCACATAGCGGGCGAATGCTCGGACTTCGACCCTACGGACTTCATGCCCAAGAAACTGGTCCGCCGCATGGACCGCTACGCCCAGTTCGGAGTGGCCGCTGGCGTAGAGGCCGCGGAGAGCGCCGGCATCATGGACACCATCCGCGAGCGTCCGGAGCGGGTCGCCATAGTGATGGGCAGCGGCATCGGCGGTCTCTCCACCTGGGAACGGGAGTACCGCGTATTGCACGAACGCGGGCCGGGACGGGTGAGCCCGTTTCTCATCACCATGATGGTCCCGAACATGGCGGCGGGGCAGCTTGCCATCACGCTCGGGGCGACCGGGCCGAGCCAGTGTCCGGTCCTCGCGTGCGCCACGGGTGGAGAGGCAATAGCCGAAGCCCTGGAGTTGATCCGTCGCGGCGACGCCGACGTGGTGATAGCGGGCGCTTCGGAAGCCCCGATCACCCCGCTCTCCATGGCGGGTTTCTGCGCGATTCGCGCGATCTCCACGCGTAACGACGAGCCGCACCGCGCGAGCCGCCCGTTCGACTCGGGGCGGGACGGGTTCGTGATGAGCGAGGGCGGCGGCGCTATCGTGCTCGAAAGCCCGGAGCACGCCGAACGGCGCGGCGCCGAACCGGTAGCCGCCGTTGCCGGCTACGGCCGCTCCACCGACGCATACCACGTCACAGCACCCGACGAGCAAGGCCGCGGCGTGGAGCGCGCCATGCGCTACGCCCTCGAAGACTCGGACCTCACGGCGGAGGATATCGGCCACGTTAACGCGCACGCCACCTCCACCCCGACGGGCGACGGGCCGGAAACCAAGGCCATCTCGCGGGTTATGCCGCACGCGGCCGTCTCCGCCACCAAGTCCATGACCGGGCATTCGTTCGGGGCCGTGGGCGCGACGGAGGGCGTCATGTGCGCCCTCGCCATCCAGCAGAAAGTGCTGCCGCCGACGCTCAACTTGGAAGACCTGGCGGAGGACTGCGAGCCGCTCGACTACGTGGGCAGCGAGGCCCGCAAGGTACCCGAACTCAAGGCCGCCATCTCCAACTCCATGGGTTTCGGAGGGCACAACGTCGTGGTCGCGTTCACAGGTGTAGAATAATCACGAGATGACTATAAAGGATCTCATAACGATACTGCCGGAGCCGTTGCGGCAGCGGTCGTTGACCCATCCGAGCGTAGCCGACCCCTACGAATCCAACGGACGGCTGGAGTTTCTAGGCGATTCGATCCTGAACACCAGGGTCGCGGAGCTGGTCTTCCACAGTTACCCGGAGCTTCTCGAAGGAGACCTCACGCGCATCCGGGCCCATCTGGTGCGCAAGACCTTCCTGGCCGCGGTTGGGCGGGACGAGGGCGTAGAGGAGTTGATCGAGAGTTCCATCATCAACGACTCGGTCATCGCCGACACCGTCGAGGCAATAATCGGGGCCGCATACCTCATAGACCGCGACTTGGCATTCCGCACGATAGATCGCATATTCAACCCCTCCGAAGTGGATACGGACGAGCTGCGGGACTGGAAGACGCTGCTTCAGGAGACGCTTCAGGCCGACGGGCTCAGGCCCACATACCGCGTGCTCTCCAAGCAGGGACCGGCCCACCGCCCGAGCTTCACCTCCACGGTCTCGGCCGATGGCCGTGAAGTCGCCACGGGCGAGGGGCATTCCATCAAGGAGAGCGAGCAATCCGCGGCGAGGGCTGCGTTGGAGATACTGGGCATCAGGCCCGTTCCGCGCTCCCCGGTCGAAGTCCACATCGGAGCTTAGTTTCCAGGCTTCAGGCTACTGGTTTCAGTTATCATGCCTTCCGGGCAACTCAATCAACAGGAATCAATAGAGTTATTTGGTTAATCTTCAGAGTTTGCGAGGGACCGCTAGCTAGGGTGGCGGAGGCCAAGCATGAAGGCACTTGGAGACAGATTGAGATGGTTTTCTCGCAGTGGCCTGCGATGGGCGATCCCTGCTCTCCTGATCATAGTCTTCCTTTGGTTCATTCCTCAGTTACAGGGAATGTACTTCTCACAAGGAGTGCCTGTCGGAGAGCGTCCGGCATTAGTGAATGAGTACCGTAGGACTCTGGCTCAGATCATCGGTGGTTTCGGGCTTCTTCTCGGACTCTACTTCACGTGGCGAAGAGTAGAGATCTCGCAAAACCAGCAAGTCACGGAACGCTTCACAAGGGCGATTGACCAACTTGGGGCGACCGACCATAAGACGGGCAAGCCACGGCGGGAGGTACGGTTAGGCGGTATCTACGCCCTTGAACGGATCGCTAGGGACTCTCCGAAAAGGGATCACAGTACAGTCATGGAAGTCCTCACGGCTTACGTTAGGGAGAACACTACTCAACTCTTTGAACTTGAAGAAGCACTTGCAGAAGCAAAGGAGGCAGAGACTAAGCAGGACATTCTGGTAAGGGCACACCATCTTCGCCGTCTTCCCGTTGACATCCAAGCGATCTTGGATGTGCTCGGACGCGCGCAGTCTCAGGTGCCCGAGGTATACCGTACCCAACTCGACCTTCATGGCGCTAACCTACGAGAAGCAAGGCTTCAAGGCGCCAACCTTCGAGGGGCGAAGCTTCAAGGCACCAACCTCCCAAACATCGACCTACGAAATGCTAATCTCCAGAAATCCGACCTCCGAAACACCATCCTCTTTGGAGCTTGGCTCTTTCACGCCGATCTACGAGAGGCCGATCTACAAGAAGCCGACTTCCAATACGCCCACGCGACAGGAATCGACCTCCGGCGGGCGAACCTCGGATACGCCGACCTACGAAGTGCCAAGCTCCAAAACGCTGATCTACGAAGCGCTAATCTCCAAGGAGCTGTCCTTGGAGGCGTCATCGATAGAGGAGCTAACCTCCAGGGAGCCGTCCTCACAGGAGCCAACCTCCAGGGAGCCAACCTTCTCTATTGCGAAGAACTTACCCAAGAACAAATCGAGAAGACCCTTGGAGATCAAGAAACTCGACTACCGAACGCCCTTACTGCACCTGAGTCATGGTACAGTGACAGCTAGCCAGACAGCTACATGAAGTCTGATGCTTGTCCTGATGGCTATTTTGCTGCGCTTTTCCGTGATTTGAGGCGCTGAAGCGCGTAGAATGTACTCCCAGGTGCTCACGGCCATCTACATCAAGGGGTTCAAGACTTTCGCCCGGCCGGTTCGGATGCCGCTAGAGGCCGGGATCACGGTCGTCGTAGGACCCAACGGTTCGGGGAAGAGCAACATCACTGACGCTGTGCTATTTGCCCTCGGGGAGCAGAGCCCGGGCTTGTTGCGGGCAGGGGCCATGGGGGATGTTATTTTCTCCGGCTCTGAGACTTTGGGCGCGGCCCGGACCGCCGAGGTGACACTGGTTCTGGACAATTCGTCCGGCGGGATCTCGCTGCCGTATGAAGAGGTTTCTATCTCGCGCCGGATCTCGCGCGACGGCGACACGGAGTACAGGATCAACGGTTCCGCCGCGCGGCTTCAAGACGTACGGGCGGTCGCTGGCGAGGCCGGCATCGGACGCCACAGCATCCTGCGGCAGGGCGCCGTGGACTCCATCGTTGCCGGAGGACCTGCCAGCAGCCGCCTCGCCCTGGAAGAAGCCGCTGGGCTCGGGGTGTACCGCAGGCGCAGGATGTCGGCGAGCCGCCGATTAGAGCGGGCGGATGCCAAGCTGGAGAAGAGCCGCCAGCTCGAAACGGAGTTGGCCGGGCAGTTGCGGCGCATAGAGAAAGAAGCCGTCGCCGCCCGCGAGTACAGAGAACTGGAGGCGCGGTTCAGACGATACTCCCTGGCGCATCTCTACCGCACCTCCAACCCGGGGTTGGAAGGTCTGAAGCGGAGCACGAAAGAGAGCGAGGCGTGTGTCTCGGCCCTGGAAGAGCGTGAGGCTTCGCTGCGCCGTCAGGGCGCTGAACTCGAGCCGAAGCTCCGGGAGCAGGAAAAGACGCTGCACGGCATCGAGCAGGTTCTGGAAGCACTCGAAGATTGGACGGAAGACCTTCGGACGGAATCCATCCGAGCGGACAGGGCCTTCTTGCGGGTCGAGGGGGGGATGGGCCGGGAGGCTGATCGGGGGCGTGTGATCTCACGCCTTAAGGTCGAGTTCGACAGGACCTCAGGCATCCTGGAGAGCCTGCAAAGTGACGCAGCCAGGGCCGAAACCGAACACTCCGAGAAACGAAAAGCCCTCGCGGAACGCAAAGAAACGTTGTCCCGGACACGTGCAAAGCGGCAGGCTGCGGAACAGGAAAAATCCCGCGCCGTCGTCGCCCTGGAGAAACTGCGGGCGCGGCGCGAACGGGCACTGCTCGAGGCTGACGGGGTAACCGACGTTCCAGAACAGGACGTGGAACGCCTCGCGCGGCTCTCCGGTGACCTCGAGAACATCCTCTCCCTGGATTTTCGTGGGCGGCTGGCAAAGGTTCGTCAGGACACTGACGCGGGCCGCCGCAAGGTGGATGAGATCAGCTCAGGAACTGGCCGGCGCAAAGGCGCCCTCGATGCGGCCGTGGGCAGGCTGGAGGCCCGTGTCCGGGCGCTGCGTGGCCCGCAGAAGAACGGGGGAATGGAGACCCGGCTCTACCAGGTACTCCGGGCGAAGCCGGGGTTCGAGACCGCCGTGGAAGCCGCCCTGGGAGAGTTCGCGGGCGGCGTGCTGGCCGAGAACGTGGACGAGGGTATAAGGCTTCTGTCCGAGGCAGAGAGGATCGCCGTGCGCCTCGACGCGCACGACATCGATGCGCACGACATCGATGCGCACGGTACTCCGCCTGGCATCCCGCTGCTGCAATGCATCGAAGTCCTCGATGGCCGCTATTCGGAGGCCGTTGGGCGGTTGCTCCAGGGAATCTACGTCGTCGAAAAGACCGGTCAAAATACGCCATCCAACGGCTACGTCGCTGTCACCCGCGACGGTCTTCGGCTCACCCGCACTAGCGTGAGTATCCCTGACGGCGGCGGGAGCTTCGTCCGCGAGGCACGGCTTTCGGATGCCTCTGATCGCCTGCACGCACTGAAAACTGGTCCCGGCGCGTTGCTGGACGATATTCGACAAGAGATCGCCGATGTCTCCGGGCGCTTGGAAAAGCTGGCCGCACGCGCTGATGCCTCGCATAACCTGGTGGACCGGGTAAGCGCGGCTTCCAGGTTGCTCCTCCGCGAGAGCCGACGCCGTCGCGGAGTCTGGGAGGATGCCGGGAAGCTCGCGGAGAGGAGCCGGAGAGAAGCCACGGAGCTGGAACAGGAGATCTCCACCGCAACGGAAGTGCTGCAACGTTCGGAAAATGTTCTGCGGGCAAGCCAGGAGCGGCTCGTCTCCGAAGAGGCCGCGGCAGAGATGGCGCATGCCGGACTGCGAGAGGCGGAGAGACGGCACGCCCGCCTTCGGACCGCCGTACGCGAGGCTCGCGACCGCCGGAGCGTGCTCTCTGAGAAGCTGAGATCACTGAATACAGAGCCCCAGAAGCAGGCGCGCCGCCGGGTCGAAGCGCTGCGCCGCGCCGCCGAAATCTCCGCGCGCCTGGCAACCGTGGTCAGGGAACGCAGGAGCCGCCTGAGGCGTGCGCGTTCTGAGGCCGCAGACGGCCATCGCCAAATCGCCGCCGAGCAGACCGGCATCGTCCGTCAGGCGGCGGAGCTGGCCGGGGAACTCGCGACCGCCCGCGCGAAAGGCGCCCAGGCCCAGGCCGAGCTCGGCGCAGCCAGGGAAGCGGCTGTGGCGGCGGAGGAGGAGATAGCCGCCGAGTGGGGTGCTACCCTCGAAGACGCCCGCCGGGAATCCGAGAAGCTACCGGATGACATCGAGCCCGAAAGACGCCGCTTGGCGCGCAGACTCCACCGTTTCGGGGACGTCAACCTGCTGGCGCTCGCCCAGGAAGAAGGGCTGCGCGAGCGCCATGAGTTCGTCTCGGCCCAGCGGGCCGACGCCGAGGCCGCTGCGGGCGAACTGTCCCGCATAATACAGGGTATAGATGGGGAGATAGAGGCTCGGTTCTCCGAGACATTTCGAAGGGTGCGCCGGGAGTTCTCGGAGATCGTACCGCGCATGATGCACGGGGCGAGCGGGACCCTGGATCTCTCTGAGGAAGGGGTAGAGATACTGCTGCGTCTCGGGCGGAGGGGGTACAAGCCCTTGCGCGTGCTCTCTGGTGGGGAGAGGTCGCTGCTTGCACTGTCTTTCCTGTTTAGCATCTTCCTGAGTCGGCCTGAGGGGGTTGCTGGTACGTTCTGCGTGCTGGACGAAGCCGAGGCGGCGCTGGACGATCTCAACCTGGCGCGTTTTCTATCCGTGGTAGACTCTTACCGGTCCGGCGGGCAGTTCCTGCTGGTGACCCATCAGAAACGCACGATGGCAGCGGCGGACGTCCTCTACGGCGTTACGCAGGACGCCTCGGGGGCCACCGTGATCGTATCGAAGCGTATGCAGGGAGACTAGAACAACGGTAATGGCGCGCTCGTGGCGTAATTTTTTCAGAAAGACCGAAGAACCGGAGCAAGAACCCGTACAGCAAACGGAGGAGCCCGAAGAACCCAGCGTTGCGGAAGATGTCCCAGCCGCCGAAGAGGTTCAGGCCCGGCAGGAGATACCCCAGGCTACGAAGGTTCTCGAGGAAGAAGCTGCTGAGGAACCTCGCGATGAGTCCGAAGCTGGGGGGAACGGCGAAGATCTCCCCGAGCCCGACGTAATCGAGGAGGCGCCTGACGAAGACGCCGCTGCCGAAGCGCAGGAGGCGCGCTCCGGAGGCTGGTTTGGCAGGTTGCGGACGGGACTCAGGCGGAGCCGGGAGTCTGTGGTCGGGCAGCTCAACGCCGCCATCGCCGAGTTCCGGGATACCGAGGACGAGGAGTTCTGGGAGAGGGTGGAGGAGATCTTGATTTCCTCCGACGTAGGCGTGAAGACCACGGGCAAGCTCGTCGGGGAACTGGAGCAGGAGGCGCTGGAGCGGAACATCTCCAGTGGAGACCAGCTGCGTGCGCTCATGATCGAGCACGCCGAGCGGATGCTCGAAGGCACCGTCGAACTGGACGTGTCCCACAAACCGACAGTGATCCTGATGGTCGGCGTGAACGGCACCGGCAAGACCACGACCATCGGCAAGCTAGTGAATTTCCTACCCGGCAACGCCATGCTCGCCGCCGGGGATACCTTCCGGGCCGCCGCCATCGAGCAGCTCCAGCGGTGGGGTGAACGGGTCGGGGCGCCGGTTATTGCGCGGGATCGCGGCGCGGACTCTGCCGCCGTGGCCCATGACGCAGTCGAGGCGGCCAAGCGCGACGGCGCGGACGTGTTGCTCATAGACACGGCCGGGCGGCTGCATACCAAGGTCAACCTCATGGCGGAACTGGAGAAGGTGCGCCGCATCATCGAGCGGCAGCTACCGGGCGCGCCGCACGAGGTGTTGTTGACGGTGGACGCAACGACAGGGCAGAACGGGTTGCGTCAGGCAAAGATGTTCAACGAGGTCGTGAATCTGACCGGTATCATCTTGACCAAGCTCGATGGCACGGCGAAGGGTGGCATCGCCCTGGCGATAGCCAACGAGATCGGGGTTCCGATCAAGTTGATCTCGGTCGGCGAGCAGGTTGGCGACCTGCATCCGTTCGACGCCAGGGAGTTCGCGGAAGCATTGTTCGGGGAGCTATAGCATGTTCGATACGCTGGGCGAAAGACTGAATTCGGCACTCGATGGGGTGCGCGGCAGCGGCAACCTTACCGAGGATCAGGTGAAGAAAGTTACACGCGAGATCCGCCTTGCATTGCTAGAGGCGGACGTGAACTACGGCGTGGTCAAGGAGTTCGTCTCCAACGTGCGCGAACGCGCCACGGGCGCTGAGGTATCAAAGGCGCTCTCTCCGGGCCAGCAGGTCGTGAAGATCGTGAACGAGGAGCTGGCGAACCTGATGGGCGGCACGGCCCACAAGCTCTCGTTTGCCTCGCGCCCGCCGACGGTCGTGATGCTCGCCGGCCTGAACGGACACGGCAAGACGACCACTGCTGGCAAGCTCGCGCTGTTCGTGCGGAAGCTGGGCAAGAATCCATATCTGGTCGCCTGTGACACGTACCGACCGGCGGCCATTGAGCAGTTGCAGCAGATAGGCAAAGAACTGAACGTGCTCGTCTACACCGAGGGTACGGAAGCGAAACCGGAGGAGATCGCCGAGCGCGGCATCCGTACTGCAAAGGAAGAGGGATATGACTTCGTCATCGTGGACACGGCAGGACGGCAGGTCGTGGACATGGGCATGATGGAAGAGATCAAACGCGTCCGGGCGGCGACGAAGCCACACAACGTGCTACTCGTCCTCGATGTGGTGACCGGCCAGAACGCGGTGGACGTCGCGAAGGCGTTCCAGGAGTACGCCGATTTCGACGGCATGGTGCTGACCAAGCTGGACGGCGATGCCCGCGGCGGGGCGGCCCTCTCGGTTGTCTCGGTGACGGAGCGTCCTGTGCGCTTCGCCTCCGAGGGCGAGAAGATGAGCGAGTTCGACTACTTCTACCCCGACAGGATGGCGGGGCGCATTCTGGGGATGGGCGACGTAATGTCGCTCATCGAGAAGGCCGAGGCGCAGGTAGATCGCAAGGAGGCCGAGGCCCAGGGCAAGAAGCTCATGTCGGGCAAATTTACCTTCGAGGACTTCCTGCAGCAGATGCAGATGCTCAAGCGGATGGGGCCGCTCTCCAGCCTCATCGGCATGATCCCCGGCATGAACAAACAGCTTCAGGGCGCGAACCTGAACGACCTCGACGACAAGACGCTCGGGCGGGTGGAAGCCATGATCACCTCGATGACCGTCCAGGAGCGAAGAAACCCCAAATTGTTGCAGAACCCGAGCCGGGCGCGTAGGATAGCCCGCGGCTCCGGCTCGACCCAGCAGGATGTGCAGAAGCTCGTCAAGCAGTTTGCCGAGATGCAGAAGATGATGCGGCAGATGGGCAAGGGCGGCATGCCCAAACGGATGCCCAGGATGCCGTTCAAGATGTAGCGAGATAGCAGAAATAGAAAGGTAAAGACATGGCGGTAAAGATCAGGCTGGCAAGGCGCGGCTCCAACCGGGCGCCGTTCTACCGGATAGTGGTGGCGGACTCCCGCAGCCCGCGCGACGGACGATTCATAGACCGGATCGGGACGTACAACCCGCGCACCGAGCCCTCCGACATCCAGGTGGATGTGGAGAAGGCGAAGGAGTGGCTTGACAAAGGCGCGCAGCCCACGGAGCAGGTGAAGAAGTTGCTCCAGATCTCCGGCGCGCTTTAAGAGACCGTGGAGCGCCTGGAAAACCTGCTCGTATTCCTTGCCCGTTCGCTCGTAGATGAACCCGATCGGGTCGAGGTGTCAGGCACCGAGTCCGATTCCCGCGTAGATCTGGAGCTCCAGGTCGCACCAGACGACATCGGGAAAATTGTAGGCCGCCAGGGACGCACGATCCGGGCTATCCGCACGGTGATGAAAGCTGCCTCCGTGAAGACCGGAAAACGGGTCAACGTGGAGGTCACGGACTAGGGCCGCTTCGCGGCCGGTGAATCGTGAGTAGTGAGTCGGGAAAAAGCGTTCCTCGGTCCGCTAATCCCATCGTGGTCGGAATCGTGGGCTCGCCCCACGGCGTGCGCGGAACCGTCAGGGTCAGGGCCACCGGCTCCGGGGTTCATCTTCGAGAAGGCGTCGAGCCTGTCATTGACGGCGTTCGCCGGCGCATACTCCGGTCACGCGAGACGCCCAAGGGATTTCTCTTGGACTTTGAAGGCGTTTCCGACCGTCCCAAGGCAAAGATGCTTCGGGGTGAGGAGCTCGTTCTGGACCGCGCGGATCTCGACGAACCGGAAGAGGACGAGGTGTACGTCGGGGATCTTGTCGGTCTCGAAGCTGTGGATGAAAGCGGAGAAACCATAGGTGTCGTCGCCGAAACCTTCGAGACGCCAGCGCACGAAGTGCTCGTCGTTCGCGGGGAGAACGATGATGTGGAACACTACGTGCCTTTCACCCTGGAACACGTACCGCAACTGGATCTCGAAACACGCCACATTACTGTTCGGCTGCCGGAAGAGCAGACGTGAAGAGCATCGATGTTTTCTGCGTTTTCCCGGGAGCCGTCGAGGCCGCTGTCCGGGTTGGGGTGGTTGGCCGGGCGATGCAACGCGGCATGGTCAGCTTGCGAACTTTCGACCTGCGCGAGTATGCGCCCGGCGGCCGAATAGACGACATGCCGTTCGGCGGAGGCGCTGGAATGATCGTACGGGTGGATGTGATCGGCCGCGCCCTCGAAGACGTGTATGGAGTCCCGGCGTGGGCGGTAAAGCGGAATCGACGCGTGGTACTGACGGAGGCGTGGGGGCGACCGATCACCCAGAACTACGTCGAGGAAGTCGCTTCCGGCGAAGACCTAACCATTATCTGTGGACGATACGGCGGGGTAGATGAAAGGGTGTGCACGGAGATCGTGACGGAGACAGTTTCTTTGGGGGACTTCGTATTGTCGGGAGGAGAGATCGGGGCTGCGGCACTGATCGATGCCGTTGTCCGGCGTCTCGAAGGCGTGCTCGGGAACAGGGAGAGTCTGGTAGGGGAGTCTTTCTCGGACGAGAAGAAGCTCGGACCTCCGCAGTACACGCGGCCTTCTGTGTGGGATGGGAAGGAGGTGCCCGGCGTGCTATTATCCGGCAATCACGCCGAGATCCGGGCCTGGCGCGAAAGCCGGGCGAGAGAAAGGGCGCGAGCCAGGGATGTTTGATGGCGAATCCCCTGGTTCTTCGTTTGGCCACCAGGATAGGAGCCCAGCATGATAACCAGCGAGAACGTGCAGCGTAACGATGTCCAGTTCCGGCCCGGTGACACGGTGCGTGTCCATTACCGGGTCATCGAAGGAAACCGGGAACGGACCCAGATCTTCGAGGGACTGTGCCTGGCGCGAAAAGGCAGCGGTATTGGTGAGACGTTCATCGTCCGTAAGAACTCGTTCGGGGTCGCAGTCGAACGCATTTTCCCGTTGCATTCGCCCAAGATTGCCAAGATAGAAGTAGCCGCCCGCGGCGACGTGCGGCGGGCCAAGCTCTATTACATCCGCGGGAAGGTCGGTAAGAAGGCCCGCGTCAAGAAGGCGAAGTAGCCTCCGGCGTTGCCGCGTCCCCGGCGGAAAGAGCATCCGGGGGGAGCACTCTACGCTTTTGATGCCGCATGGGTGGGCGAACGGGGCGGGCCGCTTGCTGGGGCTGACGAAGCGGGCAGGGGTTCTTTAGCGGGGCCGCTAGTCGCGGCAGCGGCGATTATGGACGGCGCCGTGATCCCGGATCTCGATGACTCCAAGACCCTGAGTCCTGTTGTCAGGGAGCGGCTTTTGGACGAGGTACTCGGTAGTGCCGAGGCGATCTCGGTCGTTGCGCTGCCGGCATGGTGGATCGACCAGCACGGTCTCGGAGCCGCCAACAGGGAAGCCCTCACGCGGGCTATCGAGATCCTGAAACCTCGTGTCGGGTGTGCCCTTGCCGACGGTAACTTGAAGCTCGGCTCCGAGATCGAGTGCATGCCCCGGGCCGACGGAACAAGCGCGGCAGTGGCAGCCGCGAGCGTGGTTGCGAAGGTTCTAAGAGACCATGCGATGCGGGTTCTCTCCGAGGAACATTCTGGCTACGGATTCGACACGAACAGCGGGTATGGAACGCCACAGCACCGGCAAGCACTGGCCACAGTAGGGCCGTGCAGGGTCCATCGCATGAGCTACGCGGGAGTCGGCCGCTGAATAACAAGAAGACGGGAGATCGCGGTGAAGAGATCGCCAGCCGCTATCTCGTCCGGCAGGGATACTCCGTCATCACGCGAAATTACCGCACGCGATACGGGGAACTGGATCTGATCGCACGCCAGGGCGACACCCTGGTCTTTGTCGAGGTCAAGTTCCGGAGCGGCACCGGATACGGCGGCCCGCTCGAAGCCGTCACGGAACATAAACAGGCTGCCGTACGCGCCATCGCCGAGCAGTATCTTGCCGAAGTGCAGCCGGAGTTCGAAGAGGCGCGTTTCGATGTCGTGGGAATACTCGCCGACGGGCGCTCGTATCGCATCGAACACATCGAGGACGCTTTCTGAGCCCTGTTCAGAGGCGTGAACGTAACCAAGGCACTATAATTTCAGAACTTCTATTGCATCGTTGCCGGAGAGTAGCGCATGGACGGGGAGACAGGGAAGGCGGGGCGCGCGGCGTAATGTCGGTCTGCAGGGCTCGAAGTCTCACGCTCTCGGGAATTGATGCCTTGCCGGTCGAGGTCGAGGTGGACGTTAGCCCAGGTTTGCCCGGCTTCTCGATAGTCGGGCTGCCGGATGCGGCCGTCCAAGAGGCTCGGGAGAGGGTCAAGGTGGCAATCTCCAACAGCGGCTACAAGTTCCCGACCCGCAAGGTGATAGTGAACCTCGCGCCGGCCCATCTGCGCAAGGAAGGTGCGGCTTTTGACCTGCCCATCGCGCTCGCGGTTCTGGCCGTCTCGGGTCATATCCCGGCAGAGAGCCTGAAAGATGCGGGCATCGTGGGTGAGTTGTCACTGGATGGCGGTCTGCGGGGCGTGCGCGGTGCGCTTTGCGTGGCAGAGGGTGCGCGGCGCGAGGGACTGCGGTGCCTGGTGCTCCCCGAGATCAACGCCAACGAGGCCGCATCCATCGGCGGCGTGAAAGTCTTTGGAATCCGTACCCTGCGCGAGGCCGTGGACTTCCTCGGCGGTCAAAGCGAGGTTTCGCAGACGGTTCCGCAGGAGAACCCCAGTTCCGAGAGCGTCGAAACTTTAGAAGATTTCGCGGATGTGGCGGGACAGAGTTTCGCCAGGAGGGCGCTGGAGGTTGCGGCGGCGGGCGGGCATAACGTCGTAATGAGCGGCCCGCCTGGATCGGGGAAGACCATGCTGGCGCGGCGCATGCCTGGCATCCTGCCACCGCTCACGCTGGACGAGAGTATCGAGGTAACCAAAGTCCACAGCGCGGCCGGGGAGGGGAATGGGGCTTTGATCCGGACGCGCCCATTTCGGGCGCCGCACCATACGATCTCCACCTCCGGGCTCGCTGGGGGCGGAAGCAACCCGCGTCCCGGCGAAGTCTCGCTGGCGCACCACGGCGTGCTTTTCCTGGACGAGTTCCCAGAGTTTAACCGGGCCACCCTGGAGGTGCTGCGCCAGCCGCTGGAAGACGGCCACGTCACCATTTCCCGCGTTGCAGCGACCCTCAGCTATCCGGCGCGCGTGACGCTGGTGTGTTCCATGAACCCCTGTCCTTGCGGATACGCCGGGGATAAACGCCGGACCTGCCGGTGTTCGGCGGGCCAGATCGAACGTTACCAGAGCCGTATCTCCGGGCCGCTCCTCGACCGCATCGACCTTTTCGTAGACGTACCACGGCTGACGCGCCAGGAACTGCGGGAAGGCAGAGACGCCGAGCCCTCATCAGTGATCCGGGAGCGGGTGGCGGCTGCCAGGGACATTCAAACCCGTCGCCAGGGTGTCCCCAACTCGGCGCTGGCTGGCAGGCGATTGCGCGAGGCGTGCAAACTGCGGGAGGACTCCGAAGCATTGCTCGGGGCGGCCATAGATCGGATGGGCCTCACCGGGAGATCGCACGACAGGGTCTTGCGTGTAGCCCGGACCATCGCAGATCTCGGCGGAGAGGACGACATCGCGGTCGAAAACCTCGCCGAAGCTCTCAACTACCGGAGGTCGAGTTTCCTTGATCGGTAGGGATGCAACAGCCTACCTTTTCCTCTCACTCTTGCAGGCACGAACGGGGACTAGCCTCATGTCGCGCCTAGGTAATTTTCCCGTTGCGCAGGTCCTGGAGATGGGCGTTATCGAGCTCCAGGAACGGGTGCGCATGACCGAGCGGGCTGTCCAGGCATTTGAGGAATTGAAACATAGCTTCGAACCCACGGCCGTACTGGACGAGCTGGATCGGCGGGGCATCACCGTCGTGACGCTGGCGGATGGCGAATATCCTGGGCGCCTGAAGTCGGTCCCCGATCCTCCACCGGCCCTCTTTGTGGACGGGGAGTTGCAATCTCCACAGACCCCAGCAGTGGCGCTCGTTGGATCTCGCAAGGCTTCGGTGAGCGGCCTGGATACGGCCCGTTCGCTGGGGCGTGCGCTGGCGGAACGGGGTGTTTGCGTGGTGAGCGGCCTCGCCCTCGGCGTGGACGCTGCCGCGCACGAAGGAGCCCTGGAGGCTGGGGGCTTTACGGTCGGCGTGCTCGGTTGCGGGATAGACGTCGTATATCCCAGAAGCAACCGCCGGCTATTCGAGGAGGTCAGGGCAAGCGGGGCGTTGGTCTCTGAATACCATCTCGGGGAAGCGCCGCTCGCGTGGAGGTTCCCGGCCCGGAACAGGATCATCGCCGGTCTCTGCGAAACCGTCGTGGTGGTGGAGGCTCCGGAGAAGAGTGGGGTCCTGATCACCGCCCGCCACGCCCTGGACGCCGGGGCGGATGTGTGGGCCGTGCCAGGTCCGCCGGGCCTCCAGGAATGCCGGGGCTCCAACAGGCTTATCGCTGATGGAGCAGGATGCCTCTGGGACATCCCGGAGTTCGTGGACTCCGTCGCGCCCGAACCCGTAGGGAAAGTACCTGCGGAGGAAGCTCGTCTCGAAGCCTCCGTTCCGGCCGGACTTCCTGAAGGAGAGGCCGCGGCGCTGGCGGGTGTTGGATTCGAGCCGACGGCCGTGGACACCGTCGCAGGACGCAGCGGATTGCGAATGCAGGAGCTTCTCTCCGCGCTCGCGCTTCTGGAACTGAAGGGCTACGTCAGCCGGGACACCAGTGGCTCCTTCGTTCGAAGGGCTGGCGGTTGAGGGACCATGATCCCAGGTATGCGCCCGACGATCAGGAGTGTTCGAAGCGTCCGAGGGAAAGAATGATCGGCCGAATCCCGTCTATTTGGAACACCATATCAGCCTGCCACGGGCCGGTTGCCCGCCAACTACTCGCTGATTTTAGCCGGGTCACGCGGCTAGAAGCCGTCCATCCCCTGTGCTAACATCTCCGGGGCCGAAACGAGACGGTCGCGGTACGGTGTTGCTCTCAGTCCCGGCCGCGCCGCCAGACCACACACGCCTGCGAGAGGGCTGCCAGACGGCGAGCCCAGGTGGTGGCCCGCATCTGCACGATGTGGGTTGCGAGATGCGGGCGGACGATACCAACCACCTGAAAAGGAGAGGTACTCATCGTGGAAAGCACAGCACAGCAGATCGGCGTCAGGGAGCTTCTGGAGGCTGGGGTGCATTTCGGGCACCAGGCCAAGCGCTGGAACCCCAAGATGAAACGATTCATCTTCGCGGAGCGCGCCGGGGTCCACATCATTGATCTGGACCAGACGATCACGCTGCTCGACCGCGCCCTGGAGTTTGCCCGCAGCCTCGGGGAGGCTGGACGCGAGGTTCTATTCGTTGGCACCAAGAAGCAGGCCCAACTCACCATCGCCGAGCAGGCGCTGCGCTGCGGTCAGCCATACGTCGCGGAGCGCTACATCGGCGGCATGTTGACGAATTTCCAGACGATCCAGCCTCGTATCCAGTACTTCAAGGACCTGGCAATCCGTGTCGAGGAGACGCCGGAGGAGGACCGCAGCGGCAAGGAATGGTTCGCGCTGACGCGCGAGTTCCAGAAGCTGCGCCGCAACTTCGCGGGGATCACGGAGATGGAGCGGCTACCAGGTGCTATCTTCGTGGTAGACCCGAAGCGAGAGGAACTCCTGGTTAAGGAGGCGAACCGTCTCAGAATCCCGGTCATCGCCCTTACGGACACGAACTGCGATCCCGAGGTCGTTGACTACATCATCCCCGGCAACGATGACGCCATCCGTTCTATAAACCTCATTTCGAGGCTAATGGCGGACGCGATACTACAGGGTAAGGGTGAAGACCAGGTGCATCCTGAGGATCGCCTGGTACCCCCTGTGATCGAGGAGGCGCGCGTTGCGGAGGAGATAGCGGCCGCAAACGCCGCCAACGGATCTGGCGGCGAGGGCGGGCCGTCGTCCGGGGCTGACTTGGAAGAAACGCCTGCGGAACCCGCACAAGCGCCCGCGACGGAGACTGCCGATGAAGCGGCCGTTTTAGAGGAACCGGAAGCCAACGCCGAGGCGGAGACTCAGCCGGACATCGAACCGCCTGGTCCGGAGCCAGCACTAGAGGCCGTCCCAGATGAGGCTCCCGATACGGCAGCCGAGGTCGCAGATGTGACAGCCAGCGAGGCTCCAGAGATTGCTGAGGCCGAAGCGGATGTGGCGGAGGCCCGGGATGTGGCGGCTCCCGCGGATGTGGCCGATGTTGCGGAGGAAATCCCGGCGGCAGATGAGGCTGCTGTGGAGACCGAAGAGCAGGAAGCGGCCGACACTGGAACGGACGAAGAAGGAAACACCGAAATGCAAGAAGAGGAGCGTTGAGGTTTTGGCAAGCACAATAGAGAAAATCAAACAGCTCCGCGAGGAAACTGCTGCGGGGATGATGGACGTGAAGCGGGCTCTGGACGAGTCCGACGGCGACCTGAATGGCGCGCGGCGAGTCCTCAAGGAACGGGGACAGACTATCGCGGCCAAGAAGAGCTCGCGCGAGACGACTGAGGGCTTGATCGAGGCCTACATCCATTTCAACGGCCGCATCGGCGTGCTCGTTGAGGTGAACTGCGAGACGGACTTCGTGGCCCGCACGCCGGAGTTCAAGGAGTTCGTCCGCAACGTGGCGTTGCACGTCGCATCCACCGATCCGCTCACCGTGGCCCCGGAGGATATCCCCGAAGAGACGATGGCCGAAGAGCGATCCGTGTTCGAGAAGCAGGCCGCCGAGATGGGCAAGCCCGAGAACGTGACGCAGCAGATCGTCGAGGGCCGGATGAAAAAATGGGTCTCCGAGCGGGCGCTTTTGACCCAGGAGTACGTCAAGGACCCGGACAAGACCGTTGGAGAACTGTTGCAGGACACCATACAGAAGGTCGGCGAGAACGTCGTGATCCGGCGTTTCGTCCGCTACTCGCTCTAGGCCAGCCGTGGAAGAGGCCGTTTCCGGCAACCACGATGACCGCGCGATGACGGGCGCGCCCTCCGAGCTGGGGACGGTCAAGCGCGTCGTCCTCAAGGTCTCGGGCGAGAGCCTTGCGGGGGAGAACGGCTACGGCATAAGCCCCGAGAGCCTGGACGCCACGGCCACGGGCGTCATGGAGGCCGTGGAAGCCAGGGCGGAGCTGGCGGTGGTCGTCGGCGGCGGGAACGTGTTCCGGGGTTCTCAGGTCGCCGACGAGCTAGGCATCGAGAGCGCGACGGCGGATTACATGGCGATGCTCGGGACGGTTATCAACGCCATGGCCCTGCAGGCGGCGCTGGAGCGGCGCGGCGTAGAGACGCGGGTGCAGTCGGCCATCCAGATACAGGAGGTCGCCGAGGCGTACATCCGCCGACGGGCCATCAGGCACCTGGAGAAGGGCCGCGTGGTCATCTTCGCCTCCGGCACGGGGAACCCGTTCTTCACCACGGACACCGGAGCGGCATTGCGCGCCCTGGAGATCGGGGCCGACGCCCTGCTCATGGCGAAGAACCGGGTGGACGGCATCTACGACAAAGATCCGAGGGTCCACAAAGACGCCGTGCGTGTGAGGCGTTTGAACTACATGGACCTGCTCTCGCGCAACCTCTCCGTCATGGATCACACGGCAGCGACGCTGTGCAGCGGGGAGAACCTACCCATAGTCGTTTTCGATATACTGAAGCGCGGCAATCTGCTCAAGATTTTGCGGGGCGAACAGGTGGGTTCCCTGGTGTGGGGCGTGAACGGCAGGGACGGAGCCGGGGGCGAAGGAGCATAGAGATGGAGAATATCGATCTTACGGGTGCCGAGAGCCGTATGCGGGGCGCCCTCGAGGCCGTGCGGCGGGAGTTTGGGAGCATCCGCACGGGAAGGGCGAACCCGGCGATCCTGGATCGCATCGAGGTGGAAGCCTACGGTACAAAGATGGCGCTCAGGAGCGTGGCCAACATAGGCGCCCCGGAGCCGCGGCTGTTGACGGTTACGCCCTTCGATCCGAACTCGCTGAAGGACATCGAACGCGCCATCAGCCACTCTGACATAGGGCTCAACCCGCAGAACGACGGCAAGATACTGCGCCTCCCCATTCCCGAGCTAACGGAGGAACGCCGGAGGGAGCTGATCCGGCTGGCCCGCAGCATGTCCGAGGAAGGACGTGTCGCCGTCCGCAACGTGCGGCGCAACGAGATGCGCGACGTACACGAGCTGCGGAAGATGGGCGAGGTCTCGGAAGACGACGAGCGCAGGGCCGAAGCAGAGCTCCAGAAGCTCACCGACACCTACGTCAAGCGCATAGACGCGGCCCTCGCGGAAAAAGAAGCCGAGCTTCTGGAGGTCTGAGCCCTGGAACCTGTTCGAGAACGTCCCGTGGGACGGCACAAGCGTGTGCTCACCCGCATTGATCCCAGGCGCACGCCGCGCCACGTCGCCGTCATCATGGACGGCAACGGACGCTGGGCCAAGGCCCGCTGGCTTCCTCGCGCCGCAGGCCACCGCGCCGGCGTCCAAGTCCTGACCCCGCTGCTGGAGACCGCCGGCGAACTCGGGGTGGAGACGCTCACCCTGTACGCGTTCTCCACGGAGAACTGGGCCAGGCCCGAAACCGAGGTCAGCACCCTCATGTCGCTGTTCCTGGAGACCGCCCGCGGCAAGGTTCCTGACCTGAACGAACGCGGCGCCCGGCTCCGTTTTCTCGGCCGCAGGGAGCGGCTTCCGGAGAGCGTGCAGGGCGCAATCCGGGAGGCAGAGGCGCTCACGGCGGACAACGACAAACTCGACGTATACGTCGCGCTGAACTACGGCGGGCGCAGCGAGATCGTTGACGCCGCCCGGCGTATGATCTCCGCCGGTCTCGACCCCGAGGAGGTGGACGAGGAGACCTTCGCGCGCTACCTGTACGCCCCAGACGCCCCGGAGGTGGATCTGGTGATCCGCACCAGCGGCGAGCTCCGTGTCTCCAACTTCCTGCTCTGGCAGATCGCCTACGCCGAGTTCTACGTGACCGACACGCTCTGGCCGGACTTCTCCGCCGATGAGTTCCGGCGGGCCGTCGAGTCCTTCGCCACCCGGTCCCGGCGCCGGGGCGGCGTTTAGAGGGCCGGATATGCTACGGTGGCGCACCGTCACCGCCCTGGTCCTGGCCCCGATAGTCCTCGGGGCGATAATCGTCGGGCCGCTCGCCGTGTACGCCCTGATCCTGGTAGTCGTCGGCATCGCCGCCTACGAACTGTCCCGCGCGCTCAAGCCCCTCCCTTTTCTGGCCGCGCTGGGCGCTGGGGCCATACCGGTCCTTCTTTCTATCCCCTACGACGTCACGGGCATCATGGCAGGTGTTTGCTTCGCGCTGCCTTGGGCGCTCTTCTGGCTGACCAGCATGCCCCAGACACGCACGCTCCGGGCGTTGCTTGCGATACTGCTTATGGCCATCTGGGTAGGGGCTTCGCTGGCCCATCTGGGTTTGATCTCCGACTCTTCCGATCGGATAGTGCTTGGCATTGTGGTGATTACAGGACCCTGGATCTCCGACTCCGGCGCGTATTTCGCGGGCCGCTTGGCCGGAAAGCACCCCCTCTTTCCAACCCTCAGCCCGAACAAGACCGTGGAGGGGGCGATCGGGGGTATCCTGATGACGATGTTGGTGGTCGGTTGGATCGCGCACCAGTTCCTCGACTTCTCGATACCTGGCGCCGCTGCCGCGGGCATCGCGATCTCCTTCTTCTCCCAGACCGGAGACCTCTTTGAGTCCATCCTGAAGCGCATCCTGGACATCAAGGACCTGGGCAGCCTTCTCCCCGGCCACGGCGGCATCCTGGACCGTATAGACAGCCTGCTGTTTACAGCGCCCGCTGTATACTACGTACTCCTGTTTATATGAGATTCTCCTTCACAACCACCACGCCTTGACACGCCGCGTCACCATTCTCGGCTCCACCGGCAGCATCGGCCGTCAGGCCCTCGATGTGGTGCGCGCCCATCCAGACCGGTTCGAACTCGTCGGCCTCTCCGCCAGCTCAAACGCGGATCTACTACGGCAACAAGCCGCCGAATTCGGGCCAGAGTACGCCGCCCTCGAAAACGGTGACGCCTCCAGCCTCTCAGACGTTAGAGCCAAGGTCATCACCGGACCCGGCGCCGCCCGCGAACTGGCCGAAGCCCCCGCCGATGTCGTCCTCAATGGCATCGTCGGGTTCGCCGGCCTCGCCGCCACGGTGGCCGCCCTACAGGCTGGAAACCGGGTGGCCCTCGCCAACAAAGAGTCGCTCGTGGCCGGAGGCGACTGGGTGAACAGCCTCGCAGGAGATAACCACATAATACCCGTGGATTCGGAGCACTCGGCGATCTACCAGTGTCTCGAAGGACGGGAAGGAGAGGTATCCGAGATCCTGTTGACTGCGTCAGGGGGGCCGTTTTACGAGTTCGGGGAAGGACGGTTGAAGGAGGCGGGGCCGGAGGATGCGCTCAAGCACCCGACGTGGGAGATGGGACGCAAGATCACCATCGACTCGGCCACCATGATGAACAAGGGCCTCGAAGTGATCGAGGCGCATCATTTGTTCGGTGTCTCCTACGATGATGTGAGGGTTGTGATCCACCGTCAGTCCGTGCTTCACGGGGGTGTTCTATTACGGGATGGTTCCGCCATCCTGCACGCTGCGCTACCCGACATGCGGCTGCCCATAGCCTGGGGCATTCTGTATCCCGAGCGCGTTGATATAGGTGCCGAGAGGGTTGGCTTCGGGGATGCCACGTGGACTTTTCAGGAACCGCGGAGCGACGTATTCCGGTGCCTGCCGCTCGCGGTGGAGGCTGGGCGCGCGGGCGGGGCGCATCCTATCGCGTTGAACGCTGCCAACGAGGTTGCCGTGCAGGCTTTCCTTGACCGCAGGATAAACTTTTCCCGGATAGCAGCCGTGATCGAGGAGGTCCTCGCACGTGTCACCGAGAACGGAAACATGAACAGCATGGAGGCCATAGAAACCGTGGACCGCTGGGCCCGCGCTGAGGCGGATAAGTTGACGGCCGAGGTCGCAGCCCGATGACAGTGATCGTTGCGATACTCGGCCTGATCCTGCTTATCGTCACCCACGAGCTGGGACACATGCTCACCGCCAAAGCCCTGGGCGTGCGTGTACCCGAGTTCGGGGTTGGGTTCGGGCCGGCCATCTTCAAGAAGAAAATAGGGAAAACGGTGTACTCGTTCCGCATCATCCTGCTCGGCGGCTTCGCCAAGCTGGCGGGGATGGAGGGGATGACGAGCGTCGATGTAGATAGGAGCGATCTCGGGCCTGACACCTACCCAGCGAAAGCCCCCTGGCGGCGGGCGCTCATCATCTTCGCCGGGCCATTTGCCAACCTGCTTGCGGCGGTTGCGATCCTGGCCGGAGTTTTCATGTTCTCGGGTGTGGTCACCGGTGCGAAGACCGAGGTGCAAGAGGTAGTCCCCAATTCTTTCGCCGCCGAGGCCGGAATACAGCCGGGGGATCGCGTACTCTCGGTGAACGGACAACGAACCGAAAAGTGGCGGGAGTTCCAGAAGATCGTGGCCAGCAACCAACCAGGAGACCGCGTTGAGGTCGCCGTAGAGAGAAACGGAGCGGAGAAAAAGTTTACCGGCGACCTGGGCGCTGATCCTGATGACAAGAACCGGGCGCTGGTCGGGGTACAACCAGTGCCCATCAAGGAGACTTTCGGGCCGATAGAATCCACCGGGCTCGCCGTGAAGCAGGTTGTGAAGATCACGGGCCTCCTCGGCGGGTTCGTGGGGGATCTGGTAACGGGAGAGCGGAGCTTGCAGAAGAACGTATCAGGACCCGTAGGCATCGCGGCCGTCGGCAGCGAGTCCGTACAGCAGGGGTTCTTCCCTCAGCTACTGGCGCTCATCAGCCTGAACCTTGCCTTGTTCAACCTGTTGCCCATGTTGCCGCTCGACGGCGGACATCTGCTGTTCATCGCGGCGGAGAAGGTGATGGGGCGTCCGGTGAAGCCGGAGACGATGGGGAAGGTGGCGGCACTGGGGATAGCACTGGTACTCGCGCTCTTCCTGTTCGCAACTTACGCGGACCTTAGTAAACTCTTTACGGGACAACCGTTCATCCCGGAGTAGACTTGTAGCACATGGAAAGCGCCGGAGGGACCGCGAACAGATGACAGATGCTACGGTACAGAAACGCCCGGTGACGAGCCGCCAGATCAGGGTCGGCGGTGTGCCGATCGGCGGCGGGGCGCAGATCGTGGTCCAGTCCATGACCAATACCCCGACCCATGACGTCGAGGCTACCGTGCAGCAGGTCTACGACCTGAATACCGCGGGCGCCGACCTCGTGCGCGTCTCCGTGAACGGCTCCAAGGCGCTCAAGGGCTTCAAAGAGGTGGTGTGGCGTAGCCCGGTGCCCCTGATCGCCGACATCCACTTCGACTACCGCATGGCGCTCGGCGCGGCAGAGGCAGGGGCGGCATGCGTGCGCATCAACCCCGGCAACATCGGCACCGACGCCCGTTACCAGCAGGTTATCGAGAAGTGCATGGAGACCGGCGTCGCCATGCGCATCGGGGTGAACTCAGGCTCCGTGGAGAAGCGTTTCTGGGACCTGCCGAAGCACGAGGCGCTAGTGGCGAGCGCGCTGCACAAGGTGGAGATCGCCGAGGACATGGACTTTACCAACTTCAAGGTCTCCCTCAAGGCCAGCCACGTCCCCGAAATGGTCGAGGCCAACAGGAAGTTCCGTGAGCACTCAGATGCCCCGCTGCACCTCGGCGTTACCGAGGCGGGAACCAAGCTGCCCGGCGCCATCAAGAGCGCGGCGGCTTTGGGGCAGCTCCTTCCCTACGGCATTGGGGATACAATCCGCATCTCGCTCGCTGAAGACCCGGTGGAGGAGATACCGGTTGCGTACCAGATCCTCTCGGCCCTGGATCTCCGTCACCGCGGTCCGAACGTCATCGCCTGCCCGAGCTGCGCCCGCACGCTAGGATTCGATGTGATCGGGATGGCCGCCCAGGTCGAGGAAGGGCTCAAGCACTACGAGGACCATTTCACCGTCGCCGTGATGGGCTGCATCGTCAACGGTCCTGGTGAGGCGAGGGATGCAGATTACGGCGTTGCGGGCGGAAAGGACGACGGTGTGATCTTCTCCAAAGGCCAGCCACTTCGTAAGGTCGGGCGAGATGAGATCTACGACGCCCTCTTTGAGGAAATTACCAAAGACGGCTGGAAGTAGGTTTCCCAGAAGGCTGAAAATCAGATAAGAAATGTGCCATGTGGCAGATGTGCCGGGGATTTTCGTTCACTAGAGTCAAAGCGGAAATGTTGCTGATGCGAACGAAAGGAGAACAAGTTGAAACCCTGGATGAAGGTCGCCCTCATCACCGCCCTCTTCGCCATTCCGGCGATGGCTCTGGGTCAGGTGATATGGCCCCCGGCTCCTGGTGGACCGGAGCCTTCCGCAGCGCAGTTCCCATTCTTCCTTATCCTCGCCGTTTTCGAGGCTTTGACGTTTGGCTTGGGGGTCTCTTTCTTGCTCTTCGGCTTCCCCGCCATAAGCCGGGCCATGGGTGGTTCTCCGTTGAGGGCGTGGGCGACATTCCTCGCCATCGGCTGGTTCTTGGTTTCCTGGTGGCCACATGACAACATGCACATTCACAACGGGAGCAATTTGCAGGGTCTCCTCTACATCGAGTACGGCTTCCACGTGACGCTGATGGTGGCGGGTCTGATCCTGGCTTACTCTCTCCTGACGATGCTTCGCCGCGGCGATCCCGGCGTCGCGCAGACTGCCGCAGTCCCGAGGGTTCAGTAACCAATCCATCGCTGCATGAGAGCACGACGGTGAGCAATAGTTCCCTCGTCGTCAGGCGATCCAACACGATCATATACGTGGTCTCGGCCCTGTCACTCCTCGCGGCGCTCATTCACCTCTGGGTTACGCCGGAACACTTTGAGGAGTGGTGGGGCTACGGGACGTTCTTCCTGATTGTCACAGGCGGGCAGGCGGCGTACGCCCTGACGCTTCTTCGATGGTCCGGAAGACCACTACTACTCGTTGGCGTGGGTGGCAATCTTGCCATCGTGATCCTCTGGTTAGTGACGCGTACGTCGGGAATTCCACTCTTCGGGCCGCACGCGGGTGATATCGAGGAGGTTGGGGGGCTGGATCTCGTCTGCACGCTCGCGGAGATTGGCATCGCCGCCCTGCTCGGGATGCTGGCGCTGAAGGGTCTCTCTACCCAAGGAAGAATACAGGTCGTGGTCGTAACTGCGGTGTCCTCGCTGTTTTTCTGGCACCTGCTGCACCTGCTCGCCGGGATTTCGTCCCACTGATTTGCAAGCTGTGTCGATACGCGTGTCCTGACGCTATCCCGGGTCTTCGTTACCAGCCAGAACTCCGCGCACGCTGTGAAGGAAGTTTGATGCAAAAACCCACCGTGATTATGCGCGATCTCGTTCGAAAGTCAGCCTGACTCCTTCATCTTCGCGCCGCCAGGTGAAGTTGATGCCCACGCGTTCCATGATGGGGTAGAAGCTGTCCCACACGGCGTCGCTGTCGCCACGCTCCAGGCCAAGTGTTTCCGAGACCCTCACTCCTTCCAGCCAACCTGTAATGAGAGCCTCGGCACGGGTTTCGTCTCCCGAAAACGGGCCCAGCGTGCAGCCCACCGAAACTGCGTTGTTAGTGACGGCCCGCGCCACGTCTATTGCCGGCTGACCGCGCAACTCGTCCCATCCGGGGGCGAACTGGCGTCCGAAATACTGCAAATAGTCATCTACAGACTGGCCGCGCTCCTTCAGGTAGGCGATCGTGGTGAGAACAAAGGCTGTCGCGTTGCCCTGGGCCCGGGGCAAAAGATCCTCGGCCGTGAACTGCGGGTTTGCATCCTGGGTCATGAGGTCTCCTTTAGTAACCAGGCGGTCAAGCCACGTTCTTTCAGGTATTGTACGATTCGTCACACAATGATGCACCGCACGAGTTTTACGCGTTCTCCAGTTGGGCAGGTGCGGATTGAGAGATTTCTGGATCGGTGTATGGGTACGTTGGAGGGGACGTGGCGCATCTTAGCGCCTTGTAACCTCTATACTCTGATGTAGAATAATCACTGCTGTATGGAGCAAGGGGTCCTCGGACCCGTTGCTTTTTTTAACGCCCGTAGAAGGGAAGAGAGACGGCGGGACTGGAGAAAATTTCGCAGGTGGTCGAGGCTTCACTGCCCGATGGGGCGGAGCTGGTGGATGCCCGGTTTTCGGGCGGTCCGCTGCTGACGCTGCTGGTAGACCGGGCTGATGGGCCGGTGGACCACGAGTTCTGTTCGCGGGTCGTCTCGGCGGTCTCTCCGGCGTTGAAGGGCGAGGGGTACGACGGCATGATCGAGGTTTCCTCCCCCGGCATCGAGCGCCCGCTGACGAAGCCAGAGCACTTCCGGCGCTTTGTGGGCAAGGAGGCGAAGGTTAGGACCGTCGAGCCGATGGATGGGCGGCGTAACTTCACGGGTGTAATCGAGCGAACGAACGAAGATGGGTTCGTACTAAAACTCCCAGAGGAGGGGGCAGAGGTGGAGATGGCGTTCGGCTCCATCTCCAAGGCTAACCTCAAGGAGGACATATAACGAGATGAACACGGCACTGTTATCCGCCCTACGAGAGATAGAGACGGACAAGGGAATACCATTTGAGACGATCAAAGGGGTACTGGAAGAATCTCTGCTCGCCGCATATCTGAATCGGGACGAGGCCGACGAGGAGGCCAGGGTCGTTCTGGATGAGGAAACCGGTGATTTGCGGGTTATGCGCGAAGAAGACGACATAACCCCTGCGGATTTCACCCGTATGGCGGCGTACGTGATGCGCCAGAACTTCATGCAACGTTTGAACGAGATCCACAACGAGCGGCTGCTCGAAGAATATGGCGGGCGCATGGGTGAGATCGTGACCGGCATAGTGCAGCAGGCGCACCGCAGGATGACGCTGGTAGACCTGGGAAGGGTCGAGGCGATCCTGCCGGCCAGCGAGCAGGTTTCCAACGAGCGCTACGAGAACGGCCAGCGCATCAAGGTGTACCTGCTCGAGATCCGGGAGCCCGGACGCGGCCCTGGGTTGGTCGTGAGCCGTCGCCACGAGGGACTTCTCCGGGAACTATTCCGGCTGGAGGTGCCCGAGATCTACGATGGGCTCGTGGAAGTCCGGGCTGTTGCGCGGGAGGCCGGACTGCGTTCGAAGGTGGCGGTCTGGTCCAATGAGTTGGGGATCGACCCGGTGGGGGCATGCGTTGGCCCGCGGGGGAGCCGGGTGCGCGCCGTGGTCTCGGAGCTTCGCAACGAGAAGATAGACATCATCCAGTGGGATCCGGATCCAGCGCGCTTCATAGCGAAGGCCCTGAGTCCCGCGCGGGTGCGCGAGGTCTACCTGGATGAAGATGAGCAGCAGGCCGAGGTCATCGTTCCCGACGACCAGCTCTCGCTGGCAATAGGGCGCGAGGGACAGAACGCCAGGCTTGCCGTCAAGCTGACGGACTGGAAGATAGACATAAAGCCCGAGAGCCAGGCTATCGAGTTTGAAGATGAAGAAGAGGACTGGGAGCCCGACGAGGACTCCACCATGCGCCGTTGCCGCGCGGTCCTCTCCAACGGCCGGCGCTGCGCCAACATGGCGCTGCCCGGATCGCTGTTCTGCGGCATCCCGTCGCACCAGGCTCAGGCCGCCGAGTTCGAGGGCATGGTAGAGGGTAGGGGATCGGATGAGTAAGCGCGTATACGAGATTGCCCGCGAGCAGTCACTGGAGAGCAAGGAAGTCATAGAACGTTTCAAGAACGCCGGGGTCGAGGTGAAGAGCCACTCTTCATCCGTGGATGAGGACGTGTACGAGCGCGTCTTCGGCAACGGCGCGGCAGGCGCCACGACAAACGGCCGTACTGAGACGCAGGAGGCCGAGGCCCAGGAAGCCCGCGCAGAGGCCGAGCGGTCCGGCCACGGGGCCACGATCCAGGAGGCCCCGGCCGAAGAGCCTACCTCAGCGCCCGCGGAGGAGTCTCGGGAACGGCAGCCGCGCAGGAAGGACAGGAAGCGGCGCCGGGTCGTCATAGACGCGAGCGCCACCAACCGGTCTCAGCGCCCGACGGCAGTCCCGTCGGCCCCTCAGCAGGATCGCCAGGAACCGGGCGAACCCGAGGCGAAGGAAGAGAAGACCGCCGTACGGGTCGAGCCCGGCGCGACGGTCCAGGATCTCGCGGAGGCCATAGGTGTGCCGCCGGCCAGGGTCGTTCAGATCCTCTTCAACCTGGGCGAGATGAAGACCCAAACCCAGACTCTCTCCATCGAAGAGATAGAACTCATCGCCGAAGAGATGAGCGTCGAGGTTGAGGTGGGCGCCATCGAGGAGCCTGCGCAGGAGGAAGTGCTACCGGAGGATTCGCCAGAAGACCTCGTGGAGAAACCGCCGGTCGTGACGGTCATGGGGCACGTGGACCACGGCAAGACTTCGCTCCTGGATCGTATCCGGCGGGCCAACGTGCAGTCCGGGGAGGCCGGGGGCATCACCCAGCACATCGGCGCTTATCAGGTCGAGGTCGAGGACGGCCGCAAGGTCACGTTCGTCGACACGCCGGGCCACGAGGCTTTCACCGAGATGCGGGCCCGTGGTGCGCGGGTGACGGACATCGTGGTGCTTGTGGTGGCGGCCGACGATGGCGTCATGCCGCAGACCGAAGAGGCCATCGAGCACGCCCGGGCCGCCGAGGTACCCATCGTGGTGGCGCTGAACAAGATAGACGTTCCCAACGCGAATCCGGATCGGGTCTTCGGTGAACTCTCCGAACGGGGCTTGCAGCCCGAGGAATACGGCGGCGAGACGGTGACGGTTCGCGTCTCCGCCAAGACAGGAGAGGGGATCGAGTATCTCCTGGAGAACCTGCTGGTGGTTGCGGAGCTTGAGGAATTGCAGGCCAACCCCAACGCCCCGGCGAGCGGATACGTCATCGAAGGCGAACGCGACCCCGGCCGTGGGCCGGTCGCCACGTTGCTCCTGAACCGCGGCACCCTTCACAAGGGTGATACGTTGCTCGCGGGCACAGCCTATGGCCGGGTGCGGGCGATGCTGGACTACACGGGGCAGCGCGTACAGGACGCCACGCCGGGCGAGCCGGTCGAGGTGCTCGGCCTCTCAGAAGTGCCTGAGGCTGGTACGCGCTTCGAGGTCGTAGAGCGCGAGCGCATAGCGCGCGACCGGGCGCAGCAGGCAGCATCAGCGTTGCAGCGGCAGGAACTCGCGCAGGGCGGCAGCCGCCGTACGCTGGAGGAGTTGCTCGGCGAGGGCGGGAGCCAGGACCTCAACCTGGTGGTCAAGGCGGACGTGGCAGGCTCCGTCGAGGCCCTCAAGGAGGCACTCGCCAAGCTTACGACCGACGAGGTGCGCGTGAACATCGTGCGGTCGGGGGTTGGCGCGCTCACCGATTCGGACGTGATGCTTGCGTCCGCGTCGGATGGCATCCTGCTCGGGTTCAACGTCAGGCCGACGAACACGGCCAAACAGGTCGCGGAGCGAGAGGGCGTGGAGATTCGTACCTACGACGTGATCTACAAGGCGCTTGAAGAGATCGAAGCCGCCATGCGCGGCATGCTCGCCCCCGAGCAGCAGGAGCGCGAGACGGGCACCGCCGAGGTGCGCCAGACCTTCCGCGTCCCCAACGCAGGGACCATCGCCGGCTGCTACGTGACGAGCGGTGAGATCTCCCGCAACGACCGCGTCCGCGTCGTGCGCGACGGAACCGTCGTCTACGACGGCAACATCGCTTCCCTCAAGCGGTTCAAGGACGATGCGCGTTCCGTGCGGCAGGGCTTCGAGTGCGGCGTCGGCATCGAGAACTTCAACGACGTCAAAGAAGGCGACGTGCTGGAGTTCTTCGAGGTCGTCGAGATCCCGAGGTAACCCGGCCAAACGTTGTTGTACGCGGCGAAGCTGGAGTTGGATCTGCCATACGCCTCCACCCTGAAGGAGAAGCGGCAGACCATGCGCTCCGTCCGCGACCGGCTGCGGAAGAAGAACGTCTCCGTGGTCGAGTCGGACAACCAGGACTTCTGGCAGCGGGCAACCTTGGAGATAGCCCTCGCAGCCGTCTCCAGGGGCGCCGCCGAAGAGAAGCGCGAAGAACTCCGGCGCTTCCTGTTGAACTATGAAGAGCTTATGGTCGCCGACTGGCGAGAAGACTTCGTGAAGCTTTGAGAGAAGGACATCGTCGTGAGCGAACGCACCCGCAAGATAGAATCCCAGCTAAAGGAGATCGTGGGCGAAGAGGTAGCCGGGTTGTCGGACCCACGCATCAGCGGCCTCGTCACCGTTACGGGCGTCCGCGTGAGCCCCGACATCGCCCAGGCGACGGTGTACTATAGCGTGCTCGAAGGGGAGAACGAAGAGGATGCCCGGGAGGGGCTCCAAAGCGCCGCGGGTAGAATACAGGGCTCCGTCGGGGCGCAGACGCGGCTGCGGCGTACGCCCCGGTTGCGGTTTGAGCCCGACCCCGTCGTGGAAAGAGCCACCAGAATCGACGCCGCCTTGAGGGAGGTAAAGGCACATGACGACCCGCACGACGAATAATACCGTCAGGGAAATTGCGGACTTCCTGCGAACGCTTGACCGCGTGGCCGTGACGACCCACGTTGGGGCCGATGGCGACGCCATAGGTACCTCGGCGGCGCTTGTGCGATTGATGAGATCCCTTGGCGCGGAAGCCGTCTTTTGCCACGCCGAGGAGGTGCAGGGATACCTGGGGTGGCTCATTCCTGGTGAGCCTCTGACGGAGTTGCCCCCGGATCACGATCTGCTCGTCGTGGATACTTCCAGGCCCGACCGGACGGGCGTTCCCATTCCAGAGGCGGGCGCGCGCCTCAACCTCGACCATCACGAGGACAACCCGTTCTACGCTGAATACAACCTGGTTAACCCGAAAGCGTCGGCGACGGCGGAGATCGTGGCCGAACTTTACAGGGACCTCGATGTACCAATCGACCGTGACGCGGCCGATGCCATCTACGTCGGCGTGAGGACCGATACGGGCGGCTTCACGTTCCGGAACATTTCACCGGGAGCGCACGAACTGGTCGCCGATCTGTTGCGGGCCGGCGTGGTTCCGGCCGAGGTGAACGAGAAGATCAACCGCCGGGGCTCCATCGAGCAGCTCAGGATTGTGGGTACCGTGCTCGCCGACGCCGAACAATTCGGCGAGGCGCTGGTGGCGACCGTGGACAACGAGGACTACGAGCGCACGGGCGCGGGTGAGATCGACTCCAAAGAGGCCATCGACCAGCTTCGTACGGTCGATGGAGTAGACGTGGTCGCCCACCTGCGCGAGGTTCCCGAGGGCACCAAGGGCTCTTTACGCTCCGAGACAGTGGACGTTGGTGAGATCGCCCGCCGCTTTGGTGGTGGAGGGCACAGACTCGCCGCCGGTTACACCCGCAAGGGTATGAAACCAGAAGAGGCCAAAGCGGAGTTGCTCGACAACCTGGAAGGCCTCGTGGACCTCGGGGGTGGAAGATAGCGCCAAACGCCACTTCCGGCGCCGTCCTTCTGAACAAGCCGCCGGGCATCACCAGCGCGGGCGCGGTCGCAGTGGTGAAGCGTCTGCTACCGAGGAAAACCAAAATCGGTCACACCGGAACCCTTGATCCACTGGCCTCCGGCATCCTCGTGCTCGTGATCGGACGCGCCACCCGGCTCTCCCGCTACGTCACCGGCCTGGACAAGTCGTATACCGCTACAGCCCGGTTCGGGGCCATCTCGGATACCCTGGACGCCGATGGCGATATCCAGTCCCTCGACGCCCTGATGCCTGACGAAGACGCATTGCGGGAGGCGATGAACCGATTCATCGGTAGAATCATACAGATACCGCCCATGGCCTCCGCCGTGAAGGTTGGTGGCGAACGCCTCTACAAAGCTCACCGCCGCGGCGAAATCATTGAACGCGAGAGACGTCCGGTCACCATCCACTCGTTCTCGCTCACCAACCTGAATACCGCTGACCAAACGGCCACCTTCGAGATCTCATGCAGCAGTGGAACCTACGTCCGCTCTCTCATCGCCGACCTTGCTGAATCTCTTGGAACCGGCGCGTACCTCACAGCCCTCCGCCGTACTAGCGTCGGCCACCTGAAACTAGAGCATGCCGCAAACCTGGACCAACTTACGCAAGACAGTATTTTTAACCACATAATACATTCGAGCGACGTGGTGGTACACCTTCCGGCGGTGGCTGTAAAGGGACAGAAGGAGAAGATGGTGCGCAGTGGCCGTTCTCTGGATGCGGCGGGGATAGATAGTTCATACCGCGTGATGAGTGGGGATGAGCTTCTTGCGGTGTACCGGGACGTGGGGACCGAGGCGCGGCCGGAGGTGGTGCTGTGCGCGGGGTAGTGGTCGTGCTCGGCAACTTCGACGGGGTACATCTCGGGCACCAAGCGGTATTGCAACGGGGACTTGACGAGGCAAGGGAGCGTGGCGCGAAGCTAGTCGCTGCGACGTTCGATCCGCATCCCAGGGCTGTTCTGTGGCCAGGCGACGAACCGAAGCTTTTGACGACGTTGGACCTTCGAGGGGAAGAACTCCGGCGGCAGGGGGCTGACGAGGTATACGCCATCCGCTTCGACAAAGCTCTATCGCAGAAGAGCCCGGAAGAGTTCGTGGGTGACGTGCTCGTGGGGGAAATGGGAGCGGGGATCGTCGTTGTGGGCGAGAACTTCCGGTTCGGATATCGCGCGTCGGGGGATTTCGGTGATCTGCGGCGTCTCATGCGGGAGGCGGGGGGGGATGCGTTCGCCGTTTCCATAGAGGGAACGAACGGCGCAGAGATCACCTCCACACGCATAAGGGCTTTGATCTCGGCTGGCGACGTGGAAGAAGCATCCCGTCTGCTTGGAAGATCGTACCTGATACGGGGCGAGGTCGTTGAGGGAGATCGGCGCGGAAGGCAGATCGGCTTCCCGACAGCCAACGTGCTGCCCGACCCCGCCGTGATCTCACCTGCGCGCGGCGTGTATGCCGGATTCGTCCGGTTCGACGGGGAGACTTATACGGCCTGCACCAACATCGGGGTTGCCCCGACATTCGATAGGGCGGAGAGCCGGGTCGAAGCGCATCTGCTCGATTTCGTGGGAGATCTCTACGGCAAGACGGTGGACGTTGGCTTCACGCAACGTATTCGCGAGGAGAGGCGGTTTTCCGGGATCGAAAAGTTGCGGGCGCAGATAGCCAGGGACGTGGAAGTGGCGCGCAAGATCACAGATCATACTATTTGATGCATGTGGTAGCATATGGCGTTGACGAGATGAGATAGATTACGGATCAAGAGGAGAGAAGAAGAAGTTGGCGGTTGTGGAGAACAAAGCAGAGATCATCGAAGAGCACCGGACGCACGAGGGCGATACGGGATCGCCAGAGGTTCAGGTCGCGATACTGACGCGGCGTATCAACCACCTCACGGACCACATGCGGACGCACAAGCACGATTACCATTCCCGGCGGGGGCTGCTGCAGATGGTGGGCAAGCGCCGCCGGCTCCTGAAGTACCTGCAGAAGAAGGACATCGAGCGCTACCGCGCGCTCATCGCGAAGCTCGGGCTGCGCCGGTAACGGACGACATCCACCGAGCAACCACCCAGTAAGAGGAGAAAGATAATATGCGTCTAGAGATCCCCGTCGGCGAGCGATCCATCGTGCTCGAATCCGGGAAGCTGGCCCGCCAGGCCGGCGGCTCGGTGACAGCCCAACTCGGCGACACTGTGCTCCTATCCACCGCCACCCGCAGCTCCGCCCCCAGGCCCGGGGCGACATTTTTGCCGTTGAGCGTGGACATCGAGGAGCGAATGTCCGCAGCGGGCAAGATCCCCGGCGGCTTTATCAAGCGCGAAGGGCGGCCTTCGGAGAGGGCGATCCTGACCGCTAGGTTGACCGACCGGCCACTACGACCGCTGTTCCCGAAGAATTACCACTACGAGATTCAGGTCATCGGCACCGTTCTTGTGGCCGATCAGGACACGCCATACGACACCGTGAGCATGGTCGGCGCGTCGGCCGCGCTGGCGCTCTCGGATATCCCGGTCGAGGCTCCCATCGGCGCTGTCCGTGTGGGCCGGAACCCCGACGGCGGGTTCATCCTCAATCCCACGTACGAGCAGATAGCGGAGACTGATCTCGACCTCGTGGTAGCCGGGACAAAAGAGGCCATAACCATGGTCGAGGCCGGGGCGAACGAGGTCCCCGAGGAGGTAATGGTCGAGGCGTTGCAACTGGCCCAGGAGACCATCAAGGCGCAGGCCGAGGCCATCGAGGGCTGGGCCGCCGAGCACGGGAAGGCAAAGCAGGAGATCGAGGAAGCTGAAGAAGTTCCTTTTCTCAATGAACTTCGCGACAAGTACCTGGGAAGATTCAAGGACGCGATTGTTAATTCAGATCGTCGTGCTCGAAACAGCGCACTCGAGGATCTCCTCTCCGACATTACGGAAGAGTTACTTCCTAAACTCTCTGAGTACTCGATTAGCACGTCAGAAGATGCGGCGGAGATTGTGGGCCCTGCAATCTCCATACTACGGAAGGAAGCCTTCCGCAAGCTGTACATCGAGGACCGCAAGCGCACCGACCTGCGGGCTCTGGATGAGATCCGCCCGACCTCGGCAGAAGTCGGCATTCTGCCCCGCGTTCACGGCACCGGGCTCTTCACCCGCGGCGAAACGCAGGTTCTCAGCTCGCTGGCGCTGGCTGATCTCGGGCTCGGACAGAGGCTCGACACCATCGAGCCGCAGACCGGCAAGCGGTACATGCACCACTACAATTTCCCGCCGTATTCCACGGGGGAGACGGGACGCCTCGGGAGCCCCCGGCGGCGCGAGATCGGGCACGGCGCACTGGCGGAGCGCGCGCTTGTTCCGGTCGTCCCAGACGAGGATACATTCCCTTACGCGCTCAGGATCATCTCCGAGGTGCTCGAATCCAACGGCTCGTCCTCGATGGCGAGCGTGTGCGGCTCGACGCTCTGCCTGATGGACGGCGGCGTGCCGATCAAAGCCCCGGTCGCCGGTGTTGCGATGGGCCTGGTGAAGGAGGGCGACGACTACGTGGTCCTCACCGATATCCAGGGCCTCGAAGATCACATGGGCGACATGGACTTCAAGGTCGCCGGAACCCGAGACGGCATCACCGCCTTGCAGATGGACATGAAGATTACCGGCGTCTCCGCTGAGCTTCTGAACGAGGCACTGGCGCAGGCGAAGAAGGGCCGCCTGGAGATACTGGACATCATGGGCGGGGCCATAGCAGAACCGCGCGCCGAGGTTTCGGACTACGCCCCGAGGGTCGAGGTTCTGAAGATCCCGAAGGACAAGATCGGGATGCTCATTGGCCCCGGCGGCAAGACCATTAACGCCATGCAGGAGGAGTTCGGCGTGAACATCTCCGTCGAGGACGACGGCACGGTGTTCGTGGCGGGCGAGGGCATGGTCTCCAAGGACGCGGCCAACGCCATCAAGGGCATGATGAAGGACGTGGAGGCTGGTGAGATCTACACTGGCAAGGTCGTTAAGACCACCAACTTCGGCGCGTTCGTCGAGCTGACGCCGGGCCGCGACGGCCTGGTGCATATCTCCCGGCTCGCCCCCGGCAAGCAGCGCGTCGAGCGCGTCGAGGACGTGGTGACTGAGGGCGACACCATCAAGGTGCGCGTGCTCGAGATAGACAAGCAGAACCGTATCTCGCTAGAGAAGCTGGAGGCTTAGGTGGCCGACCCGAACATCCGCAGAAAGGATCTCCCCGGCGGCCTCAGAGTATACTCCGAGCCGCTGGAGGAGGCGACGAGCATCTCGCTCGGGGTCTGGATCCGGGCCGGCTCCCGCGATGAGGAAGACAGGGTAGCCGGGATCAGCCATCTCATGGAGCACATGCTCTTCAAGGGAACGCCCTCGATGGACGCCCTCGGCATCGCCCAGGCGTTCGAGGGCATCGGCGCCCAGGAGAACGCGGCGACCGGCGAGGAGTACACCGTGCTCTACGCCCGCTTCCTGCCGGAGCATCTGGACCGTGCGCTGGATATCGTCAGCGACATGATCAAAAACCCCACGCTCGCGGATCTGGAGCGGGAGCGGGAGGTGATCGTCGAGGAGATCAAGATGTACGAGGACCGGCCCGACCAGATGGCCGACGAGTACCTCTCGTCCTTAATCTTCCACGACGACACCCTGGGGCGTCCCATCATCGGCTCCGCCGAGACGGTGCGCGGTGTGGATAACGCCACCCTGCGCGGCTTCCACGAAGGCGTGTACAACACCTCCAATGTGTTCGTCATCGGGGCAGGAAAACTGGACCCGTATCACCTGGAGCGCTCCGTTGAAGAGAAGTTCTCCGGCCTGCCGGAGGGTGAGCCCTTCGCGCGCGAGGCGAAACCAACGCCGCCCGAGAGCCGCTTCTTCTACAAGTTCAAGGAGACCGAGCAGTACCACGTCTCGATGGGCGCGCTCGGTATACCGGCGAGTAGCGATGACCGCTACGGTATGGCCGCCCTGAACAACGTGCTCGGCGGCGGCATGTCCAGCCGGCTCTTCCAGGAGGTGCGCGAGAAGCGCGGCCTCGCCTACGCCGTGTACTCGTACCACCAGGGATATTCCGACGCGGGTGCTATAAAGACCTATGTCGGGTCCACGACGGGCAACGTCGAGGAAGCAGTGAAGATCATCTCGGAGCAACTCGAAAAGGTGCAGGAGGAGACGGTCGAGGCCGAGGAGCTGGAGCGCACCAAGCAGCAACTCAAGAGCTCGACGCTCCTCGCCCTGGAGAGCACAGCCGCCCGGATGAACCGCATCGGCCGCGGCGTAATAACCGGCTCGGAGCTTCTGAAACCGGAGGAGATTGCGGAACGAATAGAAGCCGTCACCGCCGAGGACATAAGGCGGCTGGCGAGGAAACATCTTAATCTGGACGCAATGTACCTCTCAGCCGTCGGGCCGAAAGAGCTCGACCTCGGGAGGTATCTGGATAGTTAGGCATCAGGCAAAAGGTATCGGGCATCAGGGAGAGCAGTTACCTGAAGCCTGTAGCCAGAATCCTGAAGCCTCCACAAGGGAGGTAACCAGAAAAGTTGTTAGACAACGGAGCCTTGCAGGTCTTACCCCTCGGAGGACTGGGTGAGATCGGCAAGAACATGACAGCCGTGCGCCAGCGGAGCGGCATGATGCTGGTGGACGCCGGCATGGCTTTTCCGGACGAGGAGATGCCGGGCATTGACCTCGTGCTCCCGGATTTTACCTATCTGCGGGAGCACGCGGACGAACTGAAGGGCATCGTTCTGACCCACGGTCACGAGGACCACGTCGGATCCCTGCCTTACGTATTGAGGGAGTTTCAGGTGCCGGTGTACGGCACGCGGCTCACACTCGGGCTGGTGCGGAGCAAGCTGCAGGAGTTCGGGATCAAGAACGCCGACCTCAGGGAAGTGCAGGCGGGACAGAAGTTCAACCTTTCTTCCTTCGGCGTCGAATTCGTCGGCGTGAACCACTCCATCCCGGACGCCGTCGCCGTAGCCATCCGCACGGAGGCTGGCCTCATAGTCTTCTCCGGAGACTACAAGGTAGACCTAACGCCCATTGAGGGCGCGCCGATGGACTTGGCGCGGTTCGCCGCGCTGGGCGACGAGGGCGTGCTCGCCTACTTCGGTGACTCGACTAACTCTGAACGTCCCGGTTACGTGCCTTCGGAGAAGGTGGTCGGCGATACCCTCAACGATGTGTTCGAGAACGCCACCGGGCGCATCATCGTGGCCTCCTTCGCCTCGCATATCCACCGTATCCAGCAGGTCGTGGAAGCTGCCAAGGATCATGGACGCCTCGTCGGCCTGACGGGGCGGTCCATGGTCCGCAACGTCCACATCGCCCGCGAACTGGGATATCTGGACCTGCCGGAGAACATGCTGGTGGACCAGCGCGACATGAACCAGGTCCCCGACGGGGACATCGCCGTGCTTACCACGGGTTCGCAGGGCGAGCCGATGGCGGCCCTCAGCAGAATCGCCGCCGGAACCCACCGCACCATAGAGGTTGGGGAAGACGATACCATCGTGATTGCGGCCCACCCGATACCGGGCAACGAGCGGGGCGTTTCGCGCACCATTAACGGTCTGATGAAGAAGGGGGCGGACGTACTGTACAGCCCGCTCCGCAACGTCCACGTCTCAGGGCACGCCGCGCAGGAGGAGCAGAAGCTGGTTCTCTCTCTCCTGAAACCACGCTACCTGGTGCCCGTACACGGCGAGTACAGGCACCTGCGCCATCACGCGAACACCGGCATCTCGCTCGGCGTCCCTGAGGAGAACATCTTCATCCTGGAGAACGGTGGCTGCCTGGAGTTTCAGAACGGCGAGGCGAGGCGCATCGAAAACGTCGCGGCCGGGATGTTCCTGGTGGATGGCGGCGGGCTGGCCGACACCTCGACGGCCGTGATGCGCGAGCGTCAGCAGCTCTCCGAGGACGGCATGTTCATCGTCGTGGCCCGTATCGATGCCCAGAGCGGGCAGCTACTCGGGACGCCGGATGTGATCTCGCGCGGCTTCGTCGCCCCACAAGACGCCAACGGCCTCGTGGAAGACTCCATCGGCGTCGTAACGGCTACCCTTGAGAGAACTGCGAGCCGCAATATAACGGACTGGGGAGCTTTGAAGAACGAGATCCGGCGCGACCTCTCGGGCTTCCTCTCCAACCGCACCCGAAAGCGTCCGATCATACTGCCGCTAATAGTTGAGGTTTAGCTAGAAGCTCCTACCATACCTTGCGTTTGACCCTGATCCGTAGGTTTATGAGCTAGACTTACGGGCATGGCGACCAGCAAACGGGCCGCGAAAAAGCCCGCTTCCCGGAAGACCGCGAGCAAGGGCCGCAAGACGCCCGCGCGCAAGAAAAAGGGGGCCGGCCTCTTTCTACGGGTGAGAAACAGGGTTGACGGGTTGATCTCGCGCGAGTTGTTCGGGTTCGTGTTGCTGGCTATTGGGCTGTTCTTTACCGCCGCGTTCGTGACCGGCCGCGGGGCGTTTCTGGGCGAGAGGGGCCTCTCGGCGGCGAGAGGTTTCGTGGGTGTACCTGGGGTGTTCCTCGCTCCGCTGGCTATAGTGGTTGGGCTCTGCTTTCTCGTGAACTGGCTGGATTGGAGGCGGGCGGCAGGGGCAGCTCTGCTTCTTCTTGCGGCGGCCACCACCTTTGCCGCCGGACTGCCCGAGCGGGCAAGGTTCGAGGCTTCGTCTTACGCGGACGCGGGTGGCATCGTCGGCAGCGGTGTCTATGCAACGGTGGATCTGGCCGGCGGTACGGTCGGCGCCGTGCTGGCGCTGGTGGTGCTGTATGCGATGGGTCTGTCGCTGGTAACGGGAATTTCTCTAAAGGTGGTCTTCGAGGCCATGGGATCAGCCATTGGTTCGCTGATCGGAAGCGCGCGCGAAGGCTGGCAGGCGTGGCGTTCGCGTGAGAACTCCGCCGGGAAGCCCCTACGGAATGACACGGCGAAGACCAGACGGCGGGAGCGAACGCGGGACCGGAAGCCATTTGTAGATACGAGCTTCCCCATGAATGGTAACCAGGAGGAACCCCCGCCCATCGAATTGTACGACCAGGATGGACAGCCCGATGAGGAGTTCGAAGTCGTACTGCCGGAGCGCCGGGCAAGGGATTTTGGGGAGAATTTGGAGGCGCCCGCTGGAGAATACACGCCGCCGCCGCTTTCCATGCTCAAGGAGGGGAGTGGGGACCCGGAACACGACGCCGAGGAGACCAGCCGCAGGCTTACGAGGGCGCTGGCGGATTTCGGGGTCGAGGCGCAGGTGGTGCGGGCCGTTGTGGGGCCAAGGGTGACCCGCTACGAACTACGGCTCGGGGCAGGCGTGAAGGTCGGCAAGGTCAGGAACCTGCAGCAGGACATCGCCTACGCGCTCGCCGCCACCGAGGTACGGATTCTTGCTCCGATCCCGGGCAAGAGCGCCGTTGGCGTCGAGGTTCCGAACACGAGACCGGCCATGGTCACGCTGGGTGACGTGTTCCAGGAGTACCCGCACGGCAACGACTGGACGCTGCCCGTGGGCCTCGGCAAAGACATCTCGGGGCGGGCTGTGTTCCTGGATCTGGCGGAGATGCCGCATCTTCTCGTGGCAGGGACTACGGGCAGCGGCAAGAGCGTGATGCTGAACGGACTGCTCACCTCGCTCCTGCTCACCACCGACCCCCGTCAGGTCAAGATGGTCCTCATAGACCCAAAAAGGGTCGAACTCTCCCAGTTCGGGAAGGTGCCGCACCTCATCACCCCCGTGGTCACGGACGTGAAGAAGGCGGCCAATGCGCTCCTCTGGGCAGTGGCGGAGATGGAGCGCCGCTACGAGGTGCTGGAGCGGATGGGTACCCGCTCTCTTGAGGGCTACAACGACCGGGCCGAGACCCCTATGCCTTACGTAGTCATCGTCATAGACGAGCTGGCCGACCTGATGATGCAGGCGGCGGCCAAGGTCGAGGACTCCATCATCCGGCTGGCCCAGAAGGCACGGGCCGTTGGAATACACCTGGTGGTGGCGACGCAGCGGCCGTCGGTGGATGTGATCACCGGCATGATCAAAGCCAACATCCCGAGCCGCATCGCCTTCGCCGTCTCCAGCCAGGTCGACTCCCGCGTGATCATGGACACCCCTGGCGCGGAAGCCCTGCTCGGCATGGGAGACATGCTCTACAAGCCCGTCTCCGCCATGCGCCCATCGCGGGTGCAGGGTGCCTTCATCTCTGAGGGCGAGGTTGGGGAGATCGTCCAGGCTAGCGCCGACTCCGCTTCAGGCGACGCTTCCGCGAGCTTCGTCGAGGAGGTGACGCAGCCCAAGGAAGACCCGAAGCAGGCCGAGGAGCCGGAGGACGATCTGTTGCCGGACGCGGCCAGCTTCGTGGTCTCCACGCAGCAGGCCTCGGTAAGTGCAGTGCAGCGGCGTTTCAGGGTTGGATACTCGCGGGCGGGACGCATCATAGACGCGCTCGAACGCAGGGGCGTGGTTGGCCCGTACGAAGGTTCCAAGAGCCGGGCTGTCGTGGCGACGGAGCTGGATCTACCGCGAATCTTCGAGCAGGATGCCGGGAAGGATGATGCTGATCCGGGTACGTTCGACTTCGGGCCAGATGAAAGCTGGTAGGACGATTGTGATAGGCTTTCGTGGCCCATGAGCGACGAAGAACATACCTCCTCTTTCCCGGAAGATAACCGCAAGATCGGTCCGGTTCTGGAGAATGTACGCATCCAGAAGGGGCTTTCCCTCGAAGAAGTAGAGCAGGCTACCAAGATCCGCAAACGCTATCTGGAGGGCCTGGAGCGCGAGGACTACAGCATGTTGCCCGATGCGGTCTACGTCCAGGGTTTCCTCAAGACCTACGCCAACTACCTTGGTCTCGACGGGGATGAGATGTCCCAGGAATTCCGGAGCCGCCGCAGGCCGCGCCGGGAACGTCAACTCCACTACTCCCAGCCCTCGCGCAGCGATTTTGAGCAACCTCTGCTCAACCCCGAGGGCGTAAGCGGAGCGCGCCGGCGGCGAATCTCGAACGGAACGATACTCACAATCGTGGTCGCCGTACTGGTCCTCGCCGTGGTGATCGGGGTCCTCTACTACATCGGCAGGGGTTCCCAGGCCTACTCTGAGTTGAACGCATCTGCCTCCGCCCAGGTTTCCTCCAAAGACGCAGCGGCCAGGCAGCCAAGAAAGAAACTCTCGAACCAGACCACCGCCGGGAACGCTGGCAGTGCAACAGAGTCCACAAAGCAAACCGCTGAGACCACATCCGAGGCGTCTGTTCCGGCGACTTTGCGGGCGGAGGTGATCGTCGAAAAAAGGCCATCGTGGTTAGAGATTCGGGCTGACGGGACGACTTCGTTCGCCCAGGTTGCCGCGCCGGGTTTCTCCAGGACGTTCGAGGCGAGGCGTGAGTTAAGCCTCACGACGGGTGACGCCGGGGCCGTGAGCGTGACGGTAAACGGGCAGGAAGTTGGCGTGCTCGGCGAGAGCGGGCAGGTTCTCACCCGCGATTGGACGCTCAAGACGGGCGGTTGATCCCGCGTCGATCCTCTTCCATATACACACTTTGGGGTGTTGGGAGCCCCCCGTACCCCGGTATAATGGGATCGTAGAGAGAAGCCCCTGGATGCAGGCGGCCTGGTATCAAAAAGCCGCTGTTTTGGAGGATGCATTGGACAAGAGCAAAGCACTGGGAGCGGCCGTTTCCCAGATCGAGAAGCAGTTTGGCAAGGGCTCTATCATGCGCATGGGCGACAGGGAATTGCAGAGCATCCCCTCCATCTCGACCGGCGCGCTGGCCCTCGATTTGGCGCTTGGCGTTGGCGGGGTGCCGCGCGGGCGCATCGTGGAGATCTACGGCCCCGAATCCAGCGGTAAAACCACCGTCGCCCTGCACGTGATCGCCGAAGCCCAGAAAGCTGGCGGGCTGGCTGCGTTCATCGACGCCGAGCACGCCCTGGACCCGACTTATGCCCAGGCCATAGGCGTGGACCTGGAAAACCTGTACTTCAGCCAGCCGGACTCCGGTGAGCAGGCGCTGGAGATCGCAGACACCCTCGTCCGCTCCGGGGCGCTCGACGTGGTGGTCATAGACTCTGTAGCTGCCCTCGTCCCGAGGGCCGAGATCGAAGGCGAGATGGGCGACTCCCATGTCGGGCTTCAGGCCCGCCTGATGAGCCAGGCCCTCAGAAAGCTCTCCGGCTCCCTCTCGCGCTCCGGCACCACGGCCATCTTTATCAACCAGCTCCGCGAGAAGATAGGGGTGATGTTCGGTTCCCCAGAGACTACCCCCGGCGGCCGCGCCCTGAAGTTCTACTCCAGCGTTAGGCTGGATATCCGGCGAATCGGCGCGCTCAAGGCGGGAACGGAGACGGTGGGTAACCAGACCAAGGTGACGGTGCGCAAGAACAAGGTTGCTCCGCCATTCAAGGAGGTCTTCTTCGACATCATGTACGGCGAGGGCATCTCCAAGGAGGGGAGTCTGCTGGACATCGGCATCGCGCAGGGCGTGGTGCAGAAGTCTGGGGCGTGGTTCGCCTACGGCGACGAGCGTCTCGGGCAGGGCCGGGAGAACGCCAAGCAGTTTCTCAAGAACAACGAAGACGTTCGCAACCGCATCCTCGACGACATCTACGAGGAGTTGGGGTTGGACCGGCCCGGTGGCTCGACCCCGGCCGGAGATGACCCCGGCGTCATCCCAGAGGGCGTGCCCGGCAGCCCGAACGGGGAGCCGGTCGGCCGCGCCCTGTAGTCTGATCCCTGTTTAACGTGCCCCGGGTGACGGGCATACGCGAGCGCCGGGGCCGGGCTAAGGTCTTCATCGAGGGCGAACTCTGGGCGGAGATAGATGCCGCAGTCGCGGTGGAGCGCGGCCTCTATGAGGGGGCCGCGCTCTCTGACGAGGTCCTCGAAGAAGCCAGGATCGCAGGCGAGCGGGCGCTTGCGATGAATCGGGCTTTGAACCTCCTCGGGTATCGAGCCCGTTCGGAAAGCGAGATCCGGAACCGTCTCCGCCGCCGGGAGTTTGGAGATGAGACCATAGAAGCGGTCATCGCCCGTCTGAGGGAACTCGGGTACTTGGACGACGAGGAGTTCGCCCGCAACGCCGCCAGGCAGCGGGCCCGCAAGTACGGTCCACGCCGCGTACAAATGGATCTTAGAAAGAGCGGCGTGGACGCCGAAACCGCGCAGCGGGCCGTCGAAGAAGAGTTCGCGCAACATTCCGAGCTCGAGGACGCTTTATCAGCGGTGGCGCGGCGTTATAATACGGCAGGTTCCGACGCCGAAGCGCGCCGGGTCTACGGCTTCTTGACACGCCGGGGTTATTCGGCGGACGTTTGCGCGGAGGTCGCCCGCAGGTATCGGGGGGATGGATCGCCGGAAGCCGGAGAATAGTCGGTCACCGTGATCCGGCCGCCTCTAGAAGGGCGGCCTTGTTGGAGGACAACCCGTGAATTACCTTTTTCTGGTCCTGGGACTGGCCGCCGGACTCATCCTTGGCGGCGCCCTGGGATACTTCGTTTACAAGCGGAGCGTTACTTCTCGTCAGGCTGGAGCCAGGCAAGACGCGGATTCCATAATCGAAAATGCCGAGCGCGCCGCAGATGCTGCTCGCCGAGAGTCCGAACTGGCCGCCAAAGAGGCGGCCCTGCGCATAAAAGACGAAGCCGAGGCCGAGGTACGTGCCCGGCGAGCCGAGATTGCACGTGTCGAAGAACGCCTGGACAACCGTGACACCGCCCTCGACCGGCGTGATGGCGAGCTGAACGAACGCCGCCGCCGGCTGTCCGAGGCCGAAGAGAAGCTCCGCGCTGCCGAAGAGGATCTCAAGTCCCGCGAGGCGGAGCATGTCCGGGCGCTGGAGGAGATCGCCGGCCTTACCCGCGCCGAAGCGGAGAATCGGCTGTTCTCCAGCCTGGAGACCGAGCTCGAAGGCCGTCTGGGACGGCTCGTGCTCGACCGCACGATGGAGGCAGAAGAGCGGGCCGACGCTGAAGCGCGCCGAATCATCTCTACAACCATGGAAAGGCTGGCGTCCGAGCTCACGGCCGAGTCCACCGTCAAGGCGGTCGCCCTGCCCTCGGACGACATGAAGGGACGCGTCATAGGCCGTGAAGGCCGGAACATCCGGGCGTTCGAGGCCGCGACGGGGGTTGACGTGATCATCGACGACACCCCGGAAACGGTCGTGCTCTCTAGCTTCGACCCGGTACGGCGGGAGGTCGCCCGCGTCTCGATGGGCCGGCTGGTCCAGGACGGGCGCATACATCCGGGCCGGATCGAGCAGATCGTTGCCAAAGCCCGCAAGGACACGGAGAAGGAGATGAAGGCCGCCGGGCGCCAGGCACTCTACGACGCCAACATCTCGGGCGGCATGCACGGAGACCTGATCCGCCTTCTCGGAGCCCTGAAGTACCGCACATCCTACGGCCAGAACGTCCTCGCCCACTCTGTCGAGGTCGCCAACCTGTGCGGCATGATGGCCCAGGAACTCGGCGCCAACGTAAAGCTCGCCCGCCGTGCCGCCCTGCTGCACGATGTCGGCAAGGCAATTGACCACGAGGTAGAAGGAACCCACGCGCTCATTGGCGGCCGCTTCGCCAAGAAGAGCGGTGAGTCGGACGACGTGGTGCGGGCCATCTCCGCCCACCACCACGAGATCGAGATGGAGACTGTGGAGGACGTGCTGGTCGCCACCGCCGACGCCGTCTCCGCCGCCCGCCCTGGCGCCCGTCGCGAGACGACGGAGACCTACATCGAGCGCCTGAGGAATCTGGAAGACATCGCCCTCGGCCACCGCGGCGTGGACAAGGCTTACGCCATCCAGGCCGGACGCGAGGTTCGGGTGATGGTTCAGCCCTCCGAGGTGGACGATCGTATTGCCGCCAAGCTGGCGCTGGATATATCCAAGCAGATCGAACACGACCTCGAATATCCGGGTCAGATCAAAGTGACCGTCATTCGGGAGAGCCGCGTGAGCGAGGTCGCGCGGTAAGTAGGTAGGGGAGATTACCCTGACGGAAGGACCTTACCGGGACCTGGGCTCCGGCTTCGCCCGCCTTCTTGGCACCGAGGGCTCCCGGCGCGGTCCCTCCCGGATTCAGAATGTTGAGGACGCGCTTCGCGAGCTCGTCCGCAACGCCCGCGACGCCGGGGCCCGCAACATATACGTAGCCTCCGTTTTGAAAGGACGCCGCTACAGAACTCTTACCGTCCTCGACGACGGCAGCGGTATCCCCGGATCACACAGGGAGCTTGTCTTCGAACCAGGCGTCACAACCCGTCATATTTCCCCCGTCCATGAGCCCGGTTCTATCTCCCGCAGTACGCCACATGGCGCCGGCCTCTCCCTGTACCACATTCGCCGTATTGCCCTGGGCGCCGACGTCACCTCCACCTCAAAGCCGACCGCCGTCCGCGTCACGTTCGATACCCGCTCCCTGCCGGAACGCGCCCTCCAGTCCGGATCCCGGCCATCCCGCACCAACCTGGAAGCAACGCTGCGTGGCCTCTTGCGCGATAATCCCCCCGGCGCCAATCTTCCCAGCCTGTACCTCGCATCGCCAGCCCGTATCCTGGCAACCATCATAAATAACCGCATAATACACAAAGATTGGTTGCCGGGTGACGGGAGAGTGGGGATTTCTGAAGTCGTGCAGTTTGCTGACGAGGTGGGATTGGGTGTATCTGGGAGGACGGTTCGGCGGGTGCTTGACGGTGAGATCTCGGGGATGGCCCCGATCTCACCTCAGGTGGATGCGAACTCGGGAAAACGAGAGAAGGCAACGGGCGCTGGGAAGAGGGGGGGACCTTCGCTGGCGCTTCAGGAAGAAGAGGTGCGGCAGATCTCGGCTATACTAAGCCGGTCGGCGAGGGCGAGCTACCTGGAAATCGGGCAGCTCGAGGTGAGATCCCTGGCCGGTGAGATCGTGCTTAAAGCCAGAGTCTTCGAGCCGGAGGAAGAATACGAATGATACGGAATAGCGCACCGCGGCGACCGCAGGCGTCTCCGATACCGCTTTCACGAAAAGCTGATTCCCAGCCCCGGCAGCCCGCCCGCATTCAGGGCGCCTCAGGGACCGCCTGCATCCGTACCTTCGGTTGCCAGATGAACGTCCACGACTCCGACCGGATGCGGCGTATGATCCGGGACGCCGGCTACGCCGAGGTGAACGCCTACGAAGACGCGGACGTGGTGATTCTAAATACCTGCTATGTTCGGGAGAACGCCGTGGACCGCGTGCGAGGGCATCTCGGAGAGCTCGTACGCCTGAAAAGGGAAGGCCGGGTCAAGAAGGTGGCCCTAACAGGCTGCATTGGCGCAGCCGAAGAGTCTCAGGAACTTCGGGACCGGTACGGCATCGACCTGGTCTTGGGGACTCATAATACCTACGAACTGGCAGAGTTCGTAGGGTTGCCGACGATGCGGGAGACTTTCACACCGGAGCTGGCGGGAACGGAAGGTGAGACCAGCGCGTTCGTCACGATAATGACAGGTTGTAACTACCAGTGCAGTTACTGCGTCGTACCCTCGGTAAGGGGGAGAATGGTCTGCCGTCCACTGGAGAACGTCGTCGAGGAGGTCGAGAACCTCGTGGCCGGTGGTACCAGCTACGTAACGCTCCTCGGGCAGACGGTGGATGCGTGGCGGGATCCCTCGGGTGACGGCAAGAGGTTCTGTGATCTCCTGGAGCGGGTGGCAGACGTGGCCCCGAGGGTCTGGTTCACCACGAGCCATCCCTCCAACATGGAGGATAGGACTCTCAGGACGATCGGAGAGAAAGATACTATCGTCAAGCGGCTGCATCTCCCCGTGCAGTCGGGCTCGGATCGGATGCTGAAGATCATGCACCGCGGATACAGGGCCGAGAGGTATCGACGCAAGATCGAGGTCTTCCGGGAAAGTGTGCCCGACGGTACCCTCAGCACCGACATCATAGTCGGCCACCCGGGCGAGACGGAACAGGACCAGGAAGACACCCTCAAGCTGATCGAAGATTGCGGCTTCGATTCCGCGTACGTGTTCAAGTTTTCCCCGAGGCGTGGCACGGAGGCAGCGGATATGGACGAGGCCGTGCCACCGGATGTCGCCCAACGCCGCTTCGTCCAGGTACTTCGCGCTGTCGAGCGCGGGGCATTCGAGAGGAACCAGCGCAAAGTGGGGGCCGAGGAGGAGATATGCATCCGCCACGGACAGGCCGAAGGCGGCAAGTTGATAGGCGAGACCTGGAGCGGACACGCCGTGCATGTCGCCACGGATGGGGCTGGAGGCATTACCCCCGGCGACTACGTGACGGCCAGGATAGAGGCTGCGGGGCCACACGTACTTTACGCTTGAGAGCAGGGGTAGCACATCGCCTGAAACAAGGGTTGGACGCCCGAGCGTAAGTGGACGGAAGGTGTTCGTCGTGTGTGGGCCAACGGCGGGCGGAAAGAGCCGGCTCTCCGACGAGCTCGCCGGCCGCATTACGGAAGCTGCGGGCACCTGGGCCACGACCATCGTGGTCGACTCCATGCAGGTGTACCGGGAGATCCCCACCATAACCAACCAGGCGAGAGGGCGTCCGGCTGAACTCGTAGGTACGGTCTCGGTCGCGGAAGAATGGACGGTGGCGCGCCACCGGGAAGCCGCGTGGGGCGCGATGCAAAATTCCGATGGCCCCGTTGTGCTGGACGCCGGAACAGGCATGTACCTGAACGCTGTACTGCTGGACGTTCCGCTGGCCCCTAAGGTTTCCCCAAAGGTACGCTCTCAGGCACAAGAGACCGTAAGCAAACTCGGGACGCCGCCTCCCAACCCTCGCCGGGCTGTGCGGGAGGAAGAGTTGCGTATGTCCGGGTCGCCGCCGCGAGGCTCAATCTGGGATGGCAGGTTGCTCTTCGACGTAACAATCCTCTATCTGAGGCCGGACTGGGGCTCGCTTCGGCCGGCGATCGACGCAAGGTCCTCTTACATCGCGCGCCAGGGACTCGAAGAGGCCCGGACCCTGGACGACATGGAGCGGGCGGGACAACCTCCCAACGCTTCGGTCGGGATCTCTATCGGTGTCCGGGAGCTTCGGGATCACCTCCACGGCGAAATCTCGCTGGAGGAAGCCGAATCGCGCATCGCCACACGTACACGCCGACTTGCCCGCCGTCAGATGCGATGGTTCGATAAGCTTACGAGAACCCTGCACGGCAGGGCCTATTCCATCGTCGTAGGCTCACCCGGCGACCCGCATCTAAAGCATACAATGCATGATATACTTGGCGCATGATGGGGGAAACCGAAGAGCGGGCCATCCTGGTGGGCGCGGGGGAGGAGCGTTACCTCAATGAGCTTGGGCGGCTGGCGGAGACGCTCGGGGTACGGGTGGTCGGCAGCCTGGAGCAGAACCGCAGGGACAACGCTGGATATTTGGGCAAGGGGAAGCGAGGGGAGCTTTCCGGGCTGGTACGCGAGCTGGACGCCACCCTGGTTGTGGCGGACGATGAGCTGACGGCGTCACAGGCGAGGGTGCTGGAGCGGGATGCCGGTGCCCGGGTGGCGGATCGGACGCAGGTGATCATACGCATCTTCGAGGCGCATGCCAGGGATGCGGCCAGCAAGCTCCAGGTGGAGCTCGCGGAGCTGGAGTATACGCTCCCGAGGGCACGTGGCATGTGGACCCACCTGGAGCGCCAGGAAGGCGGCGGCGGCAGCGCGAGCCGGGGCGCCACAAGGGGACCTGGCGAACAGCAGATCGAGTACGACCGGCGTGTGATCCGCGAGAAGATGCGCACCATACGGCGCAAGCTGGAAGAGGATAAGGCCGCCCGCGAGGTGCGCGGCGCCCGCCTCAAGGACGTATACACCCCTACCGTCGCCCTGGTCGGTTACACCAACGCCGGGAAGACCACCATCCTCAACTCCCTAAGCGGCGCCGATAGATCGACGAGAGACTGGCTCTTCGAGACGCTCGAAACGACCACCCGTCTCGTCGAAGGGAAGAGCGCGAACGGAAAAGGCAGTTCCAGACCAGACTTCGTCGTCACGGATACCGTAGGGTTCATCAGAAAGCTCCCCACCCAACTCGTAGAGTCCTTTGCCTCAACCCTCGATGCAGCGGCACACGCCGACATCATAGTTCTGTGCGCCGACGCCTCAAGCGAAGACCTCGAAGAAGAGGTCCAAACCGTCAGGCGCACTCTGTCCGACGTCCTACCCGGGGACAGTCATGCAAACCACATAATACTCTGCTTCAACAAGCGAGATCTCCTTCGGAGAGATGAAGAAGACAAAATCGCCTGCGGTGTTCGCCAGGCGATTTTGATCACCGCGTTAGACGAAACGGAAGACCTAGCTGAAGAGATTTACCGCCAGATCGAACGCGGAAGAAAGAGGTTAAGCCTCCTGATACCCCATAAAGATTATCTGGTGGCAAGCAGCCTGTACGGTCTGGCGGAGATACACTCCCGCACGGAGACCACATCGGGGGTCGAGATGGAAGTGACGCTACCGCCTGCGGCAGTATTCAAGTATGAACCCTACAGAATTGCCTGAGATACTTAGGCTTTACCCATCTCCCGCGGAGAAGGTCAACAAAATATACGAAGGTCTGAAATTCCCGGTGGAAAGCAGCCAGGCCGATGACTCGGGGCCATACGTATACATCAACGTGGCGAGCTCTCTAGACGGCAGGGCAGCCAAAGGAGGCAAGGCCGGGGGAATCGGAAGCGGTACAGACAGGGAGACCATGCGCGTCCTGCGCTCCAAGGCGGATGCCGTGATGGTGGGGGCGGGAACCCTGAGGGCAGAGGTCATGTCTCTAACATCGGAGGGGCGAAGAACCCCGGAGCCGCTGGCGGTCATAGTCTCGGGTTCTGGTCAGATTCCGTTGGAGGAACAACTTATCGGCTTCGAAAGAGGGCGCACGATCGTTATAGTCCCTAGTTCTGTCTCCAGTGAGCGGATGGAGGGCCTGTCTAGAAGTGCTCATATTCTGGTCGCGCGTGCGGGCACGCGCGGAAGTGTAGACTTACCTGAAGCCATCAAGCTTCTCGAGCAGCGTTTTCAGGTAAGGCGGCTTCTCGTGGAAGGCGGTCCCAGCCTCAATCATGCCCTCATATCCAGTGGCCAGGCCGATGAGCTATTCCTCACGCTCGCGCCGAAGATCATCGGTGGTTCACCGGGAGAGATTGAGACGATCGTCAATGGTGGGTATCTGGCCGAGAAAGAACGTTTCCATGTTCTGCTTTCCGCGTATCTGTCTGGTTCCGAGCTCTTTCTGAGATATCGTCTCTGATGTAGACGGCAATTCATCGTAGATTCACCGCTTCATATGACCTTGCTCGCAAGCAAATTCAGCACAAGGCTTCAGTTTCCGATAAGTGAAATTCTCGGAAATTTATTAGGGCAATATTGCACGACCGGAAGAGCGCCAGGGATACCAGGGTTAATTGCCAAAGATGCTTTGGAAGATCGCAGCAATGAGTCCGAGTACGAACGCACCGATAAGTAACAGGCACCCTCCCCACGCAATCATCGCCAGGAGCCCTCCGATTACTTCAAAGACTCCCGAATTAGCTAACCAGACGAAGGCTTCCCAAACGAGCCACCCCACGAAGATAGCTAATGCGACAAAAAACACGGCGAGTATGATCTCCACAACGCCCATCAGCCACACCCGCCATCTGCGAAGCTGTGACACCTTTTAGACACCGAACAACCTCCGCCAGAAACTCCGGTTCTGTTCGAGGGACCTTACCACGTGTTGTTATAGCGGTAAAGTATTATATTGATATGCTTTGGCAGCGAGTTCTTCGGCGCGGCGGATGTAGCGCATGGTGGTCTTGGGGTCAGAGTGGCCGAGGAACTGCTGGATCACCAGCAGCGGCGCTTCGTTAACGGCCATGTTGGTGCCGACGGTATGACGGATGGAGTGGGGTGAGATCGGCTTGGTTATACCTGCCGCCCTGACGTGCTTCTTGACGATGTAGCGCACGGCGCGGGTGGTAAGCGGTTTGTCCTTTCCCTCGCGGGACGGGAACAGCGGCTTGCGGACATCTGCCTGGGAGGTGAAGGTGCGGCCTGACAGCAGGACGTGGCGTTGGACTAGCTGCCAAAGGTCGGGGGAAACGGGGACGTTGCGGATCTTGGAGCCCTTGCCCAGGACGCGGAGGAATACCTGATCCCCCCCCACCTCCTGGAAGTCCCCCACCTTGATCCCGACCACCTCGGCCTCTCGAAGACCGCAGCCTGCCATCACAGCTAGCAAAGCGTAATCCCGGAAGCTGGATGTGCGCGCGGAGCTCAGCATGCGCGTGAGTTCGTCTTCCGTCAGTACGTTGTAGGCGGGATCCTGACCAACCTTCGGGCTCTTGGCGAAAAACCTCAACGCCTCCGGGTTGACGGCCGTGATACCGCTCATGTACATGAAGATGAGAAAACGGCGCAGTACAGCTAGCTTCTTGGCAGCCGTAGCTGGGGCGTACGTTTTTATCAGATGCTCCCGGTAAAGCGAAACATCCTCAGCGCTCACCTCCTCCAAATGTTTCTCCAGTTCCTCCTCCACGTACCCAACGAACATTCTCAGCTCTGTATTATACGTTTTTTTGGTCTGGGGGCTGGAGAGCGTGCGGAGGTAGGTGGAGATGAGGCGTTCTAGTTCGACGGAGGTGGGTGAAGCGGGTGCTGGGGTAGCGTGGTCTACTGGTTCGGGGAGGTTGCTAGTCGTCTGGGTCATGGTAGCGGATGAGCGAGACGACTTCGTAAGGGTGGAGGCGCTTGCGGCCTTCCAGGTAGTCGAGTTCTATGAGGAAAGCGACGCCTGCGACTATGCCTCCAGCGTTCTCGACCAGCTGGCACATGGCGCGGGCGGTGCCGCCGGTGGCCAGGAGGTCGTCGGCGACGAGGACGCGCGAGCCCGGCCCTATGGAGTCGGCATGGGTTTCGAGGGCGTCGGTGCCGTATTCCAGCTCGTAGGTGGCCGAGATGGTCTCGCGGGGTAGCTTGTTCGGCTTGCGGGCTAGCACAAGGCCCTTGCGGGCCCGGTAAGCAAGGGCGGTGCCGAACACGAAGCCCCGCGCTTCGGCGGAGAGGATCAGCTCGTAATCAAGATGGTTTGTCGCGCTGGCGAGGGCGTCCACGGCGGCGTGCAGCGCAGGACCATCCTCTATCAGGGGGGTTATGTCCTTGAACGAAATGCCAGGCTTGGGGAAGTCAGGTACGTCTCGGATATGCTCCCTGATATCGTCCGTGGACGGCATCTGGCCGCTTATCGCATCGCTCACGGGGCGAAGGTATCTATGATGTTCGCCATCATGAGCTCTTTCAGTCGGGAGTCTACCGAGGCGAGGTGGCGGGCTTTGTTGACAGCCTCTGCCACCCTGGCATCGTCGCCGCTGCGCAGTTCGGGGTTGAGGACCTGTTTGAACATGGCGGCCTCGCGGTCCACGGCGGCCATCATGCCGCGCAGGTGGCGGGGTTGAATGGAGTACTTCGCCATCTCCAGGGCCATGCGCGCTATCTCCACGTCGCGCTGACGTAGCTCTCCGTTGCGTCCGATCACACCCACCGCCGCAAGTTCGTCCACGAAGCGCGAGTCTGCCTCTATAGCGTCGGCCAGCTCTTCGCGGGTATAGACGCGGTCCTCCAGAACCCTGGAGAACTCGTTGCCGGAGTCACCGGAGGTCGGAACAGGCGCCCCGCCCTCGATGCGCTTCTTGATGACCTTGAGGGGGAGATACTCTTTGTCCTGGAGGGTCAGGATATAGCGGAGAAGTTCAACGTCTTGCGGGGAGAACAGACGGTAACCGCCGCGCGTGCGCGTCAGGTTGATCAGACGCCGGCGTTCGAGGTAGCGGATCTTGCTCACCGAAAGCGTCGGGAACTCCTGCCGCAGCCGGGCCACGACTTCGCCTATGGTGTAATTGTCCTTACCGGTGTTGCCGTTGTCCATGCTGGCTAACTCCCATCCTCGTTGCGCTGTTCCCTGCAGTCGTCTATCCGGGTCAGGTGACCACGAACTTGAACCTGTAGCGCCCGATCTGTATCTCGTCGCCGTTGCGCAGATCCACGGAGTCAACCCGCACCCGGTTGACGTAGGTGCCGTTGAGGCTCCCGGCATCACGTATCCTGTACCCGCTCTCCCCGTGCATGACCTCCGCGTGCTCGCGCGAGACCGTAACGTCGTCGAGGTGGATGCTGCATTCGGGTCCCCGCCCAACGGTCACCACCTCCTCCCCCACGTCGTGCATCCTGCGTCCGGCAGTTCCCTCCACCTGATCCAGTTCGATCAGGGCCGCCCCGTTTGCACCCCCGCCCGAAACCGAGACGCCCTCCTCTTCCTCGAAGCTCGGTGCGTAAGAAACGGTAGACTGCCCGAAATCCAGGCGATGGCCGCATTCGGGACAGAATTTCATGTCCTTCTCCACGGCAGCGCCGCACTCTGGACACGTCCGCACCGTCGGACTACCAGCCCCTCGCGAGTAGCCCTCCGGCGTCCCTCCCATAGGCCGTTCGTGCTCACTCATAACCCGCAGTATAACTTCGCCTGAACCTGAAGTACAGTCTCAGACGGCGAGTATCATCTGCCTTCGATGAGATCCCGGACCAACCCCACGTAATCCCGCATGAGGTCGGCTGGCGCTACGCCATTCTCATCTTCAGATGCCCCCCCGTGTCCCTCCGTCTCCGCATAGACGTAGAAGAGGGGGTTATCAGGGTCGGGGAGCATCAAGACCCATCCGCCCTCCACGTTCAGCTTGACGCCGTCGGTAAGTATCGCCTCCGGGTCGCCGCCGAACTTCTCGGCGAGCCCGCGCATCACACGTCCCTTGTCCGCCCACGGGCACTCTAATCGCTCCCGGGCCACATTTCCGAACTGCTCCCCAAACTTCCGCCGGATATCGTGAAGGGGCCCTTCCCCGAAAGCTTCGAGGGCTTTGCACAGCGTGACGAAGCAATCGGGGGCGGGGAGGAAGGACGGGAACACGTAGCGCCCATCGCCCGTAGCCGCAATGTCCGCGCCGGAGCGGGCGGCTTCGAGGGCCACGTTGCCAAGGCCCGTGCGGCTCTCCGCGAGGTTGCCGCCGCCCTGCTCCACGAGCGCGGCGTATCCGTGGCTGAGGTTGACGGGCAATACGGCCTGGGAGGGACGCAGCTGGTCCAGGAAACAGGCGAGCATAACGTCCGGCGGGACGAACTCCCCGGCGCCATCCACGAACTGCACGTCCTCGCCCGTGGGTCCCACGACGCAACCGAAAGCCGCGCCGACCGTGGGCACTATGCTCCCGACGCGCTCCAGGGACTCCTCGAGGTTCACTCGGGCCTCGCCGCCCACCACGTTGGCGTTGGCGAACCCGGAGACGACGACGGCGTTGATCCCAAGCCGCGAAAAGGCCCGGCTGGCGACAAGGCCCGCAACGCCGCCGGAGAAGTCCGCAACGATGGTCTTGCCCGTGGTTTTGTCGCGGTCAACGGCGCGCTCCAGGCGCTCCACGTACTGCTCCACGGCGCGGCCGGGGTAGATCAACTCCCCAATACCGTCTCCGTGGGCCCGGCGGTACTCCTCGCGCACGAACACCTTCTCGACCCCGCGTTGGTCGGACTCGGTCATCGGGGTGGCGTCGGAGGCGAAGAACAGTATCTCCACGTCGTCCGGGTCCTCCCCGGCCCGGGCGTGCACCCCGGCCGACGACTTGCCCGCGAGCACGTCGTGGCGCACGACGCCCGCGTGGGCGGCCCGCAGGTCGCGGACGTTGACGCCGGTCCCGAGCAGGGCGGCGGTCATGGCGCGCTTGGCGACCTGGGCGGAGAGAGAAGAGTCGCGGCCCAGGGTGACGACGGCGCCTGGATCGAGGGTTGTGCCGAAGGAGGAGGCGAGGCGGATCACGAACTCGGGGGTTAGGTCCACGTTGAACTTTCCGGTGACGATGCCGCCCTTGAAGACGGTGCGCAGGCCCATGGTCTCGTAGATCAGGGACTGCGTAACGTTAGCGCCGCTCTCGACAGTCTTGTGAGGGAAGATCTTCACGTCCGGGGCGACGGTCGCGCCCTCGCCCACGATCACGTCGTCGCCCAGGGCGGAGCGTTCCAGCAGGCGAGCCCTCGCCTGCACGTAGGATGAGCGTCCGACGAGGGTGTCTACGAGCTGTGCGCCCTCACCGATATAAGATCCTTCGGCGACCACGCTGCGCTCGATGGAGGCGCCGGAGGAGATCACCACGTTGTCCCCGATTACGGAGTACGGGCTGATACTCGCCCCCTCATCCACCCGCACGTTCTCGCCTATTATTACAGGGCCTTCGAGCTCCTCGTCGTCCACCCGGGCGTTGCCTCCGACGTAGATGTTCCCGCGCAGGCGGGTGCCGGGCGGGCGAACGCCTCGCATCCTGCCGTCCAGCACGTCGCGCTGGGCGCCCGCGTACTGCTCCAGAGTCCCGATGTCCTCCCAGTAATCCTCGGTTACGAAGCCATAGAGCGGTCGGCCCGCGTCCAGCAGCTTGGGGAAAAGCTCTTTGGAGAAGTCGTACTCGTCGTGCTTGGGGTCCGGGATCTCGTCCACCACCGACGCTTCGAGGAGGTAGATGCCGGTGTTCACCGTGTCGGAGAAGACCTGGCCCCAGGCCGGCTTCTCCAGGAATCGGGAGATGCGTCCATCTTCTTCGGTTATCACGATACCGAAGTCCAGCGGGTTCTCGACGCTCTTAAGGACCATAGTGGCCTCGGAGCTCTTCTCCTTATGGAAAGATACGGCACGGGCGAGGTCGCAGTCGGTGAGCGCGTCGCCGCTGATGACCAGGAAGCGCTCTCCGTGAAGGTCGAGCTCCCTCTCGGCCACCTTCACGGAACCTGCGGTGCCCGCCGGGGAGTCCTCGATGGAGTATTTTATGTTCACGCCCCAGTCCGAGCCATCGCCGAAGTAGTCCTGGATAGCCTCAGGCATGAACTGCAGGGTGACCACGATGTCCGTGAAGCCGTGATGGGCGAGCAGCTTGACGATGTGCTCCATGCAAGGGACGCCGGCTATTGGGATCATGGGTTTCGGCTGGTCGCTGGTGAGGGGTCGCAGGCGGGTCCCCTGGCCACCAGCCATGATTACCGCCTTCACCGCGTGCCCCCTGGTCCGCGGCGGCCGGTGGTTCGTGAGACTCTTGCAGCGTAGCCGATCGCGGCCGCGATCGAGAGTGCGAATCCCAGGTAGAACATGATGCCTCCCGTCCTCTCCAAAATCCCTCCCCCGAGTATAACCAAAGCGACGCCACCCATGAGCACTGCGGTCGCCGCCTTGCCGAGAGGACTGACCTTTATCCTGCTGCCGAACACGAGCCCGCCCACAAGCGCGAGCAGATCCCGCCCGACGAGGATTGCGGCCGCCCAGACGGGCAGGAGATTTCGAAAGGCCAGCACGACCGCCACGCCCGAGAGCATGAGCCGGTCGGCTACGGGGTCGAGGAGGGTCCCGAGGCGCGTGGGGGTGGCGCGGCGCGCGATCACACCGTCCAGCAAGTCCGTGAGCGCGGCGAGGACGAAGAGTATGCCTGCCAGGATGTTCGTGACATCGGTTCCGGCCAGGAGCAACAACAGCACAAAGGGAATGGCGAGGAGCCGGAGCAGGGTGAGGCCGTTGGGCACGGTCAGGATTCGGTCTTCCGGACGCCGGGACGGGCGTCCCTCGTTCCGTGGCTCCGACATTTTGGCCCGTGCCCTCCTAGCGGCTGCTCTTTACCCTGATCCTGACGCTAACGCCGTAGAGATCGTAGCGGTCCCTGAGTGAATTCTCTACGTAGCGGCGGTAGCTTTCGGGGATGTCTTTGGGCCGGTTGGCGAAGAGCAGAAACGCCGGGGGCTCGGTCCCGGTCTGGGTGGAGTACCGTATCTTGACGCCCTTCGGCGGTGCGCTCCTCCCCACGAGCCGGTTTACGAACTCGGCGACCTCGTGCGTCGGAAGTCGTAAACCGTACGCCCGCAGCAGCCGGGCAGCCAATGGTATTATGTGTTCTATATCTGCTCCTGTCAGGGCGGAGATTCCGATGACCGGGGGTCGCAGGTCGGTCATGCGGGCGGCGACGATGTTCTCTATCTCCCGCAGGCGCCCGGCGGGAACGAGGTCGCTCTTGTTCACGACCACGCCGCAGGTGCGTCCCGCGTCCTCGATCTGGCGCGCCAGCCGCAGGTCGGAGGCGACCAGCCCTTCGACGGCGTCAACCAGTAGCAGCGACACGTCCGAACGCCGCACGGCCTCCTCCGTGCGCAGGGCCGAATAGTAGGATACCCCGCCCGCTTTTCGGGAACTACGACCCACCCCGGCGGTATCGAGCAGGAGGTAGCGTTCGGATCCATCCTCCGACGTGATCTCGCCAGCCACGGCGTCCGTGGTGGTGCCTGCGATCTCAGATACCACGGCGCGTTCGGCACCAAGCAGGCGGTTGAGCAACGTACTCTTACCTACGTTGGGGCGGCCGACTATGGCCAGACGCGGGAGCCGGGCTTCCTCCTCGGGTTCCACCTCCGGGAGGAGCGAGACGATCACGTCCAGCAAATCCCCCACCCCGATGCCATGTACTGCCGAGACCGCGTGCGGCTCTCCCTCACCCAGGGCATGGAACAGGTGCCGGTCGCTGTCGTCGGCGGGGTTATCCAGCTTGTTCACCGCCAAGATGACCCCCGCGGAGGCGCGGCGCAGCTCGCGGGCGATGGCGGCGTCGGCATCTGTAGGGCCGGTGCGGGCGTCCACCAGGTGCACGATCACGTCCGCCTCTTCAACGGCGACGCGGGCCTGTAACGTAACCAGGGCTTCCAAGCCCATCCTGGCATTTGGCTCCATGCCGCCGGTGTCTACGAGGTCGAAGTCCCGGCCGGCCCACTCAGCCCGGTCGTAGGTGCGGTCTCGGGTCGTGCCCGGCTGCTCGGATACCACGGCCCGGCGGCGACGCAGGATGCGGTTGACCAGCGAGCTCTTCCCGACGTTGGGCGCCCCGACCACGGCAACCAGTGGGGGCCGGCTCATATCTTCGCTCTCCGGTTCTGCTCTGGCAACCCGTAGATCCTGCTGAGTAGTTCGTCCGCCGCCTCGCGGTATTGCTGCCTCCCTTTCAGATGTCTATCCACGGAGATCGGGGTTCCGATGTAGGCGTGGAACTTCTCACCTCGCAGGCGAGAGAAGGGACCGGGCACCCGATCAATGAAAACAGGGAGTATTTTTGCCTCGCCGCGGACGGCGAGCAACACGGCGCCGCTTTTGGCCTGCGTGTCTGCCCCCTCCCTGCGGCGGGTGCCTTCGGGGAAAATGCCGAGGGCCCTTCCCTCTTTCAGGTAGCCCAGGGCGGTGCGTATGGCGGAACGTCCACCACCCTGGCGGTCCACGGGGAACGCGCCGAGGATGGCGAAGAAGCGGCGCAGGCCGGGGATGAAGATCTCCTGTTTCGCCATCCACTGCACGCGGCGGGGCACGGCCATGCACACGAAGACGGGATCGAAGAACCGGCGATGGTTGGAGGCTATGATCAGGGGTCCACGCTCCGGCGTATTCTCCTCGCCGTGGATCTCGAACCCCAGGATAATGCGCCCCAGCGCCACCACCAACCGCCGGAAGTGCCGGTACCGCGCGGACATGCCATCCGGCCACGCTGCGCCCGTCATCAGGCGCCCCTCACGCTTGAGCCCGGAGTCCGCGCGCGAGGTCCAGCACCCGCGAGACCACCTCATCCAGTTCGAGTTCAGTGGTATCCAGAACCACGGCATCTGGGGCTGGTTTCAAGGGCGAGACTTCGCGCTCCGAATCCTGGCGGTCGCGCATCTTCATCGCCTCCCTGATGCGGTCGAACTCCGACTCGCGCCCGCTCTGGACGGCCCGGCGCCGCGCCCGCTCCTCCGGGGCCGCCGAGAGGAACACCTTGAGGTCCGCATCAGGTAGTACCACGGTTCCGATATCTCGTCCTTCCATCACCGCACCGCCCGCCTTGCGCGCCTCAACGGCAGCAACTCTCTGCCCATCCAGCAGCACCTTACGAACTTCGGGGTGGGCGGAGACTTTGGACGCCGCCGCGGAGACATCGGGGGTTCTGAGATCTGCCTCCGGAATCTTCGTTCCATCTATGCGTGCGCCGTCCGGGGAGAGTTCGATGCTCACGGCGGTTTTGGAGAGAGAGACGCCGTCGTCGAGATCCAGATCCTCCCTCAGCGCCAGAAGCGCCACGGCCCGGTACAGGGCACCGGTGTTCAAATCCGCGATACCAAGCCGCGCGGCAACCTCTCGCGCAACCGAACTCTTCCCGCTCCCGGCAGGTCCATCTATGGCTATGAGTAGTCCGCCCATCCGGGGATTCAGTATAGCCGATGCCAAAATACCTGAATCATCGCAATCCGCTGCTACCTCAGGGTGTCGAGCCGCCGGAAGTAGTCCGGGAAGGTCTTGGTGACGCATCCTGGCTCCTGGATGCGGATGCCCGGCGCCATGAGGCCAGTGATGGCGAAGGCCATGGCCATGCGATGGTCACCGTATGTACGCACTGCGGCGGGGCTTACAGGATCCGGCGTTATGCGCAGGGAATCGGAGGTTTGTTCAACACCGACGCCAAGCCGCTTCAGTTCGGTGGCAACGGCGGCGATACGGTCTGTCTCCTGATGGCGGGTGTGTCCGACGTTTCTGATGGTCGTGGGACTATCCGCGAAAGGGGCGATGGCTGACAGTGTGATCATGGTGTCCGAAAAAGCCCCCATGTCCACATCAACCCCGCGCAACTGCTCCGGCCCCCGCACCTCGACGAATTGAGCGGTCATCTCGACCTCACATCCCATCTCCCGTAAAACCTCCACGAAACGGAGATCCCCCTGCGAAGACCCAACGCCCAGTCCCGGTGTTCTCACCCGTCCGCCGGTCACGGCCGCAGCCGCGAGGAAGTACGAGGCTGCCGAGGCATCTGGCTCCACCTCATACTCGCGGGCAGCATAGGGTCCCGGTTCCACGGCGAGCCGCCGGAATCTCTCCCCGATCTCGACCTCCATGCCGAACTCTCGCATGACTTCTACCGTGATACCGACGTAGGGCCAGTCGTCCCGGCCCTCTATCTCCAGCGTTACCGTCTCCTTCGCATACGGCGCCGCTATCAGCAGGCCACTTACGAACTGGCTGCTCTTTCCACCCCGCACCCGGACGGTTCCGCCTTGAATCCCCCCACCTTTTACGACGAGCGGGAACTTTCCCTCCTCGTCGGCATAATCCACACTCGCCCCAAGCTCCCGCATGGCGTCCACGAGATCCGCGACCGGACGCTCCCGCATTCGTGGCACCCCATCCACCTGGTATGTCCCCTCCCCCAGCGCCAGTGCCGGCGGCAGAAACCGCGCCACCGTTCCGGCATTTCCCACGAATATATCCACATTGTTTCTGGGTATTATGCTGCCTTGTCCGATGATTTGAATCTCGTCAGCTTCACGGTCGGCGTGGACTTCGAAGCCGAGTCGTACCAGGGCGTCCATGAGCCAGAAGGAGTCATCAGAGAAGAGTGGGTTGCGGATGGTGGAGGGTCCGTCGGCCAGGGCTGCAATGAGCAGGGCGCGATTGGTAACGCTTTTGGAGCCTGGAACCTGGATCTCAGCGTCCACCGCGCGATCTAGAGTCCGTATTTCGATCTCCTCCGGGAACCTCCCACGTACGTCCTCGACGGTGAAGTCCACGCCCGGAACCCCAACGACCCGCCTCATCGGAGGGCCTCCAGTTCTTCCCCGGTAAGCTCCCGATATTGTCCTTCCGGTAAACTGCCAAGGGCCACGGGTCCAACGCGGATGCGGTGGAGTTGTATAAGGTTCAGCCCCGCCACCTCACACGCTCGTCGTATTATGCGGTTACGGCCTTCGTGGATGGTCAGGTTGAAGGTGGTCTGGCGGGGAGTGCGGCGAAGTTGGGTGAGCTTCGGGGGGAGCATGGGACCGTCTTCGAGGGTTGGGCCGGAGGCAAGTGCGGCGAGGGATTCTTCGGGGGCGGGGTTCTTGATGGTGAGACGGTACTCTTTCTCCAGCTCGCGCGATGGATGGGTGATGTGGTTGGCAAGTCGGCCATCGTTGGTGAGGATTAGGAGGCCAGTCGTGGCGGCGTCCAGGCGGCCGGCGGGAACGAGGCCGGGATGATCCGGCATCAGGTCGCGTACAGTCTTGCGGTTGCGGCCGGGTTCATCTTTGAGGGTCGTAAGGTATCCGGCGGGTTTGTTGAGGGCGAAGGAGAGCGTATGTTCCGGCAGGCTCACGTCATGCCCATCGAGTTGGACGTCATCGTTCGGTAGGACGCTGGCCCCGAGGGTGGCTGTCTCGCCGTTAACGGTTACGCGGCGGGCTTCGATCAGGGCTTCCGCCTTGCGCCGCGAAGGCGCGGCGCCGCTGCGGGCGAGGTAAGCCTGCAGGCGCATTAGGCGCTTTCCGGCGATTGTTCCGAGATTGTGTCCTCTCCAGCAGACCCGTCGGTGTTTTCGTCTGCGGAGCCCAGGCGCTCCCTGACACGGGCCAGCTCTTCGGGGCCGACGAGCGAGTCGAGGGCGGGGAAATCGTCGCGGGAGACTGCGCCGGTGGCGGCGAGGAAGTCGTCCGTTACAGCGAGGAGAGCCGGGGAGCCGGGGCTCTCCTGGTCCGTGCCGACTTCGGCGAGCAGGCCGCGGTCGAGGAGGTTGCGTACCACGGCGTCGGAGTTCACGCCGCGGACGGCGGAAACGGCGCCGCGAGTCAGGGGTCCGAGGTAGAGGACGCAGGAAAGGACTTCGTGGGCGGCGCTGGAGAGCGGGGCCGGACGGGCCTCCTCCCGGAAACGCTCGACGGCCTCGGCGCAAGCGGGGTTGGTCGCAAGCTGGTAGCCACCGGCGACGTTGCGGAGCACGATGCCAGAGGATTCGGGGGAATATCTCGTCTCAAGCTCGGAGAGCGCGGCCCGCAGTTCCTTGTCCGAAAGGTCTGCCGTGGATCTTAGGGTCGCGGCGGTAACGGGACGGGGACTGACATGCAGTATCGCCTCGACACGAGAAGAGGCGGCCATGGTGCGCGCACTTTCCGTCACGATGCAGACTCCGCCACCTCGAAGGTCAGGGGGCCAAGCGGTTCGGACTGGGAGAGTTTGAGGTGGCCCTCGGAAGCGAGTGAAAGGGCTGCGGCAAAGGCAACGGCGGAGTTCAGCCGGTCCATATCGCGGGTGAGTTCCTCGTAGGAGACGGGGCCACGGGCAAGGGAAGAACGAATCAGGTCGGCGAGATCCTGCAACGTGACTGTGATCGGGCCGAGGTGGCGCACAGGTGGCTCGGTGAGGCGCGAAAACGCGCGCCGGGCAGTTCCGACAAGCCTGCCCTGGTTTATCTTCAGCTTTCCCAGGCGGGCGCGCAGGACGTGGCCGGACGGGTGGAATCCGGCGTTCTCCCTGAATCTTTCGCGAAGGTGCTCGGCGCCGCGTTTTATCTTGAGGTACCGGGCAAGTTTTTCCGCGAGTTGTTCGGGGGTGAGGGCTTCGCCTTCGTCCCCCTCGGCCTCGGGTTCGGCGGCCGGGGAAAGGGTGCGGCTTTTGAGCAGCACGAGCGCGGCGGCGGAGCCCGCGAAGTCCGTGTCGCGTTCCAGGGTGTCCCGGCGCTCGGGGTCTCTGTTACTCAGATAAAGGGAGACAAGCTCGCGCAGGGGGACCTCGAAGATCTCCACCTCATCGCGCATTATGAGGGCGAGCAGCCATTCGTACGGGCCCGAGTATACGTCCAGCTCCACGGTGAAATCCGAGAGGGACCGACTGCGGGATTCTTCTATCATCGGGCCTCCTCGTGCAGCGGGAGGATGGAGGAGATCGGGTGGTGGTTCCTGCCGGTCTCCCTGGCGAGCGCGCTGTCCACCACCCGCCCCTCCGCGATCGCCACGCCGCGTTTGAGACCGGGGTCCGCGTTCAGGGCCTCGACGATGCCGCCGGAGGAGATCCCGCGCGCCACCGGCAAGAGCGCGTTGGAGAGCGCCCGTGTCGCTGTGACGGGCACGGAGGCAGGCACGTTCTTGACGCAGTAGTGGATCACACCCTCCTCGACGAACGCTGGCTCAGCGAGCGTGGTGGGACGCGAGGTCTCGACGCACCCTCCGTAGTCCACGTCAACGTCTACGATGACGCTTCCATCCTTCATGCCCCGGACCGTATCCCGGTCAACGAGGGCCGGGGTCCTGGCGCTCGCCACGAAGACGGCTCCTATGACGAGGTCGGCGTCGAGCACGGCGTCGCGCACGGCCATGCCGGTAGCCGCCAGTGTTTTCACGCCCCAGAGGCCCATCTCCTCCAGGCGCCGGAGGCGGTCGAGGTCGCGGTCTATGACAACGACCTCCGCGCCGAGGCCGCTTGCCACCCTGGCGGCTACAGAGCCGACGATCCCGCAACCCAGGATCACGACGCGCCCGGGCCGGACGCCGGTGGAGCCGCCGAGGAGAATGCCCCTTCCGCCCGAGGGCTGCTGAAGATAATGTGCCCCGATCTGGGGCACCAGCCGGCCCGCGATCTCGCTCATCGGCGTGAGGATGGGCATCCTCCCCCTGGGGTCGCGCACGCTCTCCGAGGCGATGGCGACGCACCTGGACTCGATCACCGCCCGCATCAGGTTCGGATTGACCGGCAGTGAGAGGAATGAGAGAAGGATCAAACCGTCGTGCAGATACCCGTACTCTTCGGGCACGGGACCGTATACCTTCACGACGAGCTCGGAGTCCTCGAACACGCTCCGCGCATCCTCTACCAGACGTCCACCAGCCTGCTCGTACTGCTCGTCCCGGATGCTCGACGCTTCGCCCGACCCTGCCTGTACCATGACCCTGTGCCCGGCGCGCGCAAGCTCGTTCACGGCGTGCGGGGCCAGCGCCACCCGGCTCTCGCCTGGTGTCAACTCCTTTACGACCCCAATCCTCATCTACCCACGCCTTCGAACCTGCCTATCAGCCTCCGAGATTACAACCCACATACCCGAAGATTACCCTGAAGATCCCGATCCATCCAGCATCTGCAACCCGGACCGATCGAACTCCCAACTTCAGATCCGCCACCCCGCCTGTGAGATCCATCATGCAGCAGATATACGTGAACGTACAGGTACGATAATATTGGTCGATAATTTGATCCAGGTGAATTCAAGAGATACGACCCGATTTGAGATCCGCACCGTAACCAGGCGAGTTCATGGACAAAAGCGAAGACGCGGAAGAGCAGGGCAGTATCCTGGATCAGCCTAAGTCCGTTTGGGCTGTGGCGTTCGCGTGCGTGGTGGCGTTCATGGGGCTTGGTCTTGTGGGCCCGATCCTGCCAGCCCTGGCGAGCCAGTTGAAGGCTACGCCGAGCCAGGTCGAGTTGGTGTTCACGAGTTACTTCCTGGTCACCGGGCTGGCGATGATCCTGACCGGCGTGGTGTCTAGCCGGCTAGGGCACAAGACCACCCTGTTGACGGGGCTCGCGCTGATCGTCGTGTTCAGTGTGCTCGCCGGCCTCTCTGGTTCCATCGGCGGGAGCGTGGGTTTCAGGCTGGATGGGGGCTCGGCAACGCGCTGCTCATCGCAACCGCGCTCGCCGTAACCGTGGAGCCATCCAAGGCGGGGACGGAGAGGGCGGTCATTCTGTATGAGGCGGCGCTGGGGCTGGCGATCTCGGTCGGGCCGCTACTCGGCGACATAAGCTGGCGGGGTCCGTTCTTCGGCGTGGCCGCCCTCATGACCATCGGGTTCGCCGCAACGTTCATGCTTCTGCCGTCTATACCCACCACGGAGCGGAAGAGTTTGATCCCAGATCCCATCCGCGCCCTCGAACACTGTGGGCTCCCGACGCTGGGTCTGACAGCACTCTGCTACAACCTTGGCTTCTTCACCCTGCTTGCCTACACCCCTTCCCGCTGCGTCTCGACGCCCACGGACTCGGGCTCGAGTTCTTCGGCTGGGGTGTAAAGCTCGCCATTACCTCGGTCTTCCTGGTACCCAGGCTTCAGGCACGCTTCGGCACGCTACCGACGATGTACGCCATGCTCGCCCTGCTGGCGCTCGACCTCGCGCCCATGGGTTTCGGGGTGGACTCACGCGTCGTGATCGCCGTGGCCGTCGTGGTAGGAGGCGCGTTTCTCGGGGTTAACAACACCCTCATTACGACCGCCGTCCCGCAGGCTGTGCCGGTCGAGCGACCTGTTGCCTCCGCCGCCTACAGTTTCATACGGTTTGTGGGAGGCGCGGCCACGCCATTTCTGGCTGGTCTCCTGGCGGAACTGTTCTCGCCGGGCATTCCCTTCTACGTCGGGGCAGCCTCCGTCGCGTTAAGCATTCTTGTGCTCATCTCCGGCAGGGCGTATCTGCAAAAGATATAGTGTTGTAGTTTATGGCTCGGCTAGCAGGCGATTTCTACGCGAACTTCCATGCATGGTGCTCACGAAAAAACGCCGTGAGGTCCCGTTCCGCGCCGCGAATCCCCACGGCTGCTCTTACGTTCCTGGCTGATGACCAGGAGCGCCCGAACCTGATAGAGAAACCATTGCTTCGAAGATCGTAGGCAAGCGTTTCCAGCACACCAGGATGAATCACGGCCGGCGTTGCGGTTCGCAGGACGCGCACCTGCAGGACCGCCTCGATGGAGGCGGAAGCCGCGCTGATGTCGCGCAGCACCGACTCGACGGATCGACGAAGGTCCAGGTCGCTGAAAGCTCTGATCTCGCCACTGATGGTTACTTTCTTTTCTTCCTCGTCGATCTCCTCCACGAAGGTACACCGCACGAAGTCGTCCCTCGGGAAGTGAGATAGAGGTGACCATTGTAGCTGCCGGCCAGGCTGTCCCTGCATGGTTGCCTGGACTTCCATGGTCCCGGCTGCGCGGGTAATAATCTTCCCTGCTGGTTCTTCAGGCAGGAGCGCGATGGTCAGTGCCGTTTCCTGACCATCGCCTGCCAGAGTATTTCCCGGCGAAGTACTCGCTGTGCTCAGTGGTCGCCCCGCTCCCCGGACGGGACCACCTCCCTTTCGATCTCGGGATCAGGGAGGCGCTTGAGGTCTCCGCAGGCGCCGATGAAGCCGTGGAAGAGCGGGCCAGGCCGGAGCGGGCGGCTCTTGAACTCGGGGTGGAACTGGCTTCCGATGAAGAAGGGATGGTCCCTGAGCTCGGCGATCTCGACGAGCCTTCCGTCCGGGGAGGTGCCGGAGAAGGTCATTCCGGCTTCTTCCAGAACCTCCCTGTAGCGGTTGTTCACTTCGTAGCGGTGGCGGTGGCGTTCGTGGATGAGATCCGACTCGTAAACCCTGTCGGCCAAAGTGTCAGGAACGAGCTTGCACGGCCAGCTCCCGAGCCGCATGGTGCCGCCCATTTCCACCCCGATCTGGTCCGGCATGATGTCTATGACCGGGTGCGGCGTGTCCTGGTCGAACTCCGTGGAGTTCGCCATCTCAAGCCCGGCAACGTTGCGGGCAAATTCGATGACCTGTATTTGCATACCGAGACACAGCCCCAGATACGGCGTCCCGGACTCGCGGGCGTACCTGGCGGCCTCGATCTTGCCCTCCGTCCCCCGCTCCCCGAAGCCGGGCAGGACGAGAACGCCATTCACGCCGACGAGCCGCTCGGCGGTCTTCTCACGGCTCGTAAGCTGCTCGGAGTCAACCCAGTCCAGCTCCACCTTCAGCCCATGCGCCCCGGCCGCGTGGCCCAGCGACTCGACAATGGAGAGGTAGGCATCCTGGAGCTTCACATACTTGCCGACTATGGCGATCTTCACACTCTGTTCGGCGCCCAGAATGCGCGAGACCAGCGCCCGCCACTCCGAAAGGTCAGCCGGCGGAGCTTCCAAGCCCAGCTTGTCTAGCACGAGATCGTCGAGGCCCCCATCGTGCAGGCCGAGCGGGATGTCGTAGAGGGTCGAGGCGTTTTCGGCCGGGATCACCGAGTCCAACTCCGCGTCTCCGAAGAGCGCGATCTTCTTCCTTATATCCTCCCCGATCGGACGGTCAGCCCGGCAGATAAGCACGTCTGGGCTGATGCCGATCTCGCGAAGGCGCTGCGTGGAGTGCTGGGTCGGCTTGGTCTTGAGCTCTCCGGCCGCCTCGATGTACGGCACGTAGGAGACGTGGACGTAGAGCACGTTTTTGCGGCCCACGTCGTTGCGGAACTGGCGTATCGCTTCAAGGAACGGCAGGCTCTCGATGTCGCCGACCGTGCCCCCTATCTCGGTTATGACAACGTCTTTGTCCTGGCCGAGACGGCCGATGCGGCTTTTGATCTCGTTGGTGATGTGCGGGATGACCTGCACCGTCGCCCCGAGATAATCCCCCCGCCGCTCCCGGCTTATGACCTCCCAGTACACGCTCCCCGTCGTGACGTTCGAGAGACGCCCCAGGTTCTCGTCCAGGAAGCGCTCGTAATGGCCGAGGTCTAGGTCCGTCTCCGCCCCGTCGTCTGTGACGAAGACCTCACCGTGCTGGTACGGGTTCATCGTGCCGGGGTCAACGTTGATGTACGGATCGAACTTCTGGAGCACGACCCGGAAACCCCGCGCCTTCAGCAGCATCCCAAGCGCCGCCGCGCTCGTGCCCTTGCCGATGGACGAGACGACGCCACCCGTCACGAATATGTACTTGGTCTCACTCATCCGGCAACCTCCAAACATCGTCTGGCCGCAATACGCCTACCTCCCGAATCGATCGAAAAATACGAAGAAACCCATCGCGGTGAGGCCCGCAATCGCCACCCCGGCGTCCCACCGAACCAATTCCGGCCCACAGAACACAACGAGGCAGCCGAGAATTCCCTCACGGATCGCGGCTCCCGCATCGGCCCTTATGATACGCCCATCGCAGCGAAAATAAAATAGCCCGACGATTTCCTCTATCTCCGGCCGAAGTTCGGGAAATCTCCGCCTATCTCTCAAAGCTACTCCGACACCACACAAGGTTGCAGACGCTTTAGCTATATTATGTGTAAATTTGAGGTGGCTCATCTGTCTATAGGTGGCGCTGCGCCGTACTCTTCGTCGGTTACGTGCTCGCCCCACGTAACGGGACTGCCCGAGTCGTCGGCTCCTGTATCGCCGTGTGGGTCATAAAGCGGTTGGGGGCCGCGCCGTGCCAGTGGTCCTCACCGGGCTCGAAGAACACCCGGTCTCCGGCATGGATCACCTCTATCGGTCCGCCGCGGCGCTGACAGAGGCCGACGCCTTCCGTGACGAAGATGGTCTGGCCGAAGGGGTGAGTGTGCCATGCGGTGCGGGAGCCGGGGGTGAAGTGGACGCTTGCGGCTCCGACGCGGGAAGACTCGGAGGGGGCGGCGATCGCGTCTATGTAGACCGTGCCGGTGAACCACTCGCCCGGTCCCGGCGCGGTTTCGACGCTATCGTTCCTTGTGATCTGCACGTCTGGCCTCCTTCAACTTCGTTTCGGTACTCGGGATACGGAACGCACCGGTCCGTGGGCGCGGATCGGCGGCTTTCTGCTCTGGAAGGCCGATCAAATCCCATTCACTCTCCGGCGCAGGAACATCCGTCCAGGGCCCCTCTAATGGCCCACCAGCAGTTCCGAGGCGTGGGCTAGCGAGGCGTCGTCCACGCGGCCCGAGAGCATACGCGCCAGTTCCCGACGGCGCTCTTCGCCCTCGACGCGGCGGATGCGGGTAATAGTGCGCCCATCTGCTTCTTCTTTTGCCACGACGATGTGAGCCGCGGCTTCGGAGGCGATCTGGGGCAGGTGGGTGATGGTGAGGACCTGGTTGCGCTCCCCGAGTTCGCGGAGCTTCGCGCCGACGGCCGTCGCCGTCTCGCCGCCGATACCGGCGTCCACCTCGTCGAAAACGTAGGTCGCGCCTGGCTCCACCCGTTCCTGCGAGAGGCGGATGGCCAGCATGATCCTAGACAGCTCCCCGCCAGACGCGTAGCGTCTCACGGGCAGTTCGGGCTCGCCGGGATTTGGTTGAATGACGAACTCCACCCGCTCGACACCAGAAGGTCCGGGCTCCACAGGCACCAGCTCCGCCCGGAACGCCGTCTTCCCGAGGTTGAGGTCCGCCAGGTTCTCCTGCACCTTCTCCGAAAGCTGCTCCGAAGCCTGCTCGCGGCCCGTGGTGATCAGGGCCGCAAGCTCCCCAAGCCGACGCTCCCCCTCGGCTATCCGCGCCTCCAGCCCGGCGGTCTCCTGCTCGAAGTTTTCCAGCCGGCTCAGGCGGTTGCGGGACTCTTCCAGATACGCTTCGACGTTCTCGCCGTATTTGCGTTCCAATGCCCGCAGGGAGGCCAGGCGATCCTCGACCGTTTCGAGACGGTTCGGGTCCGCCTCCAGTTCGTCCAGATAGGCGCGTAGTTCGTAGAGTACGTCCTCCAGTTCGGCTGAGAGCCCGTCGAGGCGTTCCACCAGTCCGGAGAGAGACCCATCGTGGCGCACGGCGTTCTCCAGTTCCCCGGCAGCCCGGGCGACGGCTTCGATGGCGCTTCCCTCTTCCGACGAAAGGGCCGCGCTCGCCGCAGACGCCGACTGGAGCAGATCCGTCACGTTCCGCAGCCGATCGCGATCTTGGGTCAACTCCACGACCTCGTCGGCGGTGTAGCCAGATTCTTCTATCTCCGTAACCTGGAACCGAAGGAAATCCACCTCCCGAAGCCGCGCCTCGGCAGACGAGCGTAGTTCCGCGAGTTCCTCCCGATCCCGCTCCACCGCGCTCCACAACGATGCGCGCTCCGTCTTGGCGCTTTTCGCATCATCAGAGAGAAAGTCATCCAGGATGGCGAGTTGCTCGGCGGGTTCGGTGAGGCGTGCCTGTTCCCGCTGGCTGTGGTAGGAGACGAGCCGCTCGCCAAGCGAAGCGAGGGCACGAACGGGTACGGCAACACCGCCAACGTAACAACGCGAACGTCCTTCATCAGTGAGCGTGCGGCGTAGGAAGAGGTCTTCGTCCGCGTCCATCTCTTCCGAGAGATCTCCGAGGGCGTCGCCAAGCATCCTGGGTCCCACATTATCAGGAAGGACGAACGTGCCCTGGATGGTGGCGCGGTCTGCGCCGGAACGCACGGATTCCGAGCGGGCGCGGCCGCCGAGGAGCATCTGGAGGGCAGTGGCGAGGAGGGTCTTGCCCGCGCCGGTCTCCCCCGTGATGGCGTTCAGGCCGGGGGAAAGCTCCAGCGTGGCCTCTTCGATCAGGGCCACGTTCTCGACGGATATCTCGGTGAGCACTACAGGAAGGTCCTCCGAACCGCCCGCCACCAGGTCCACTCGTCGGTCCGGCCTATTTTAACGCTTTCGCGCGAAAGCCCGATCTTGATCCTCTCGCCGTCTGGAACCTCGATCGGCTCGTCCCCGTCAATGGAGAGCAGCGCGCCGCGCTCTTTGATCTGGAGCTCCGCCACCTGCGCCTCCCCAAGAACCATCGGGCGCGCGACCAGCGAATGCGGCGCGATGGAAACCAGCACGTAGCACGGCACGTCGCCCGAAACGATAGGTCCTCCCGCCGACAGCGCATACGCCGTGGAGCCCAGGGGCGTCGAGGCAATGAATCCGTCGCATTGCAGCGAGACGAGATCCTCGCCTCCCACGCAGACTTCGACCGAAACCACCTGGTGCGGGCGGGGCTTGACGAGCACAGCGTCGTTGACGGCGGTGAGCGGGTCCTGGCCGCCGACCCGCACGTCGAGCATCCGGTACTCCTGAACGTCGAGGCCGCCGGAGAGGACTTTTTCGACGCCGGAATCCATCTCCTCCGGGCGCATCCCGCTCATGAACCCAACCTGTCCCAGGTTCACACCGAGCAATATTTTCCCCGGGTACATCCGCGCCGCCCGAAGCATGGTCCCGTCCCCGCCCAGGACGAAGACGAGGTCGAGATCCACCGCCCCATCCGGCTCGTCGTGCGGCCTGATCTCCGCGATCCCTACGCCCCGCCTGTCCAGCGCCGCCGAAAGCCGCTCGAAATGGCTTACGTCTGCCTTGGGATTTGCAACGATCCCCACGCGCCGAATGTCCAGAGGATTACTCAGTTGAGACCACCTCTCTGATCCGCGCACCCTTCAGAGTAACCGCCGCATTCCGAACGAGGTGCAGCGGATATTCCCTGTTGCCTGATTTTTTGCCTGGCACTGGAGCCTTTGTCACCGCAATGGAGCCAAATCCCAGAGCCGCAAAGGATTGGGCCGTTTCCGAAATCACGGCGGCATGGACTTCCGGGTCACGCACCAATCCGCCACGTCCGACCTGTTCCGGCCCTGCTTCGAACTGCGGCTTGACCAGCAGCACGGCCTCCCGGATGGACTCTGTAGTAGACAGCAATCGCTCCAGCGCGACCAGCAGAGAGATGAATGAGAGATCCGCCACGAGCAGGTCCGGCGGGAACGGAAGCACATCGCCTGTGAGACGACGAACGTTGGTACGTTCCAGAACGGTGACGCGCCCATCCTTGCGAAGCGACCAGTCGAGCTGGCCGTAGCCTACGTCTATCGAGATCACCCGTGCTGCCCCACGCTGAAGAAGCACGTCGGTGAAACCCCCGGTAGAGGCTCCCGCATCGAAGCACGAACGACCCGTCACCTCGATCCTGAACGTGTCGAGGGCGAATGCAAGTTTCTCTCCGGCACGGGAGACGTAGGAGGTGCCGCTGTCAACTTCCAGCGGCTCATCCGGGGGGATGCGGGAGCCTGCTTTGGTGACGACCTGTCCGGCGACGCGGACGGCTCCGGCCAGGATCAAACCCTGCGCCCGGCTCCGGCTCTCCGCGAGGCCGCGCTCAACGAGCAGAACATCCAACCGCTGCGGCGTTGCCTTCACGGCTCCCCAACTGGCTTGAACATGATCCGCAGGCTAGTTTGCCCTGTGACGGACAAAAAGCGCCATCTGCCTGAGCCCGGAAGTATCGCCGTCGACGTTTTCCAGGGCCTGGAGAGCCCGTTCGACGGACTCGTCAGCCTGCTTGCGTGCTCCATGCAAGCCGTAGATGCCGACGAAGGTCGCCTTGCCCTGCTCGGCGTCGCTCCCGGCACTCTTGCCCAGGGCGTCGGTGGTCGAGGTCGCGTTGAGCAGGTCGTCCACTATCTGGAAGCACAGGCCGAGTTCAGCGGCGTACTCCGAGATGGCCGCCTGTTCATTAGGGGTGGTGCCGGCCAGAATCGCGCCGATGCGGGCGGAAGATTTTATGAGGGCACCGGTCTTGTACTTGTGGATCACGTGCAGCGTCTCGGGGTCCGTGCCATCACCAACGCCGGTGTGATCCATGTCAATTACCTGACCGCCGACCATCCCGTTCACGCCCGTTGAATCGGCGAGCTCGCGCACCACCTCTAGCACCTGCCCGCAGGTTCCCTCCTGATGGACGGTTATGAGGGTGAGCGCCTCCCCGAAGAAGGCGTCGCCGGCCAGAATCGCCATCGCCTCCCCGTACTTCCTGTGGGTCGTCGGGCGTCCCCGGCGAAAGTCGTCGTCGTCCATCGCCGGTAGGTCGTCGTGGATGAGGGAGTACGTGTGGATAAGTTCGATGGCCGCCGCCGATGGCAGCACGAAGGCCGGCTTCGTCCCGAACACCCAGGCAGCCTCCATGCACAGCGTGGGCCGGACGCGCTTCCCACCCCCGAGCATCGAGTACCGCATGGCCTCGACGAGGCCGGAGAGCCTGGGATCGTGCGAAAACTCCACGCCTTCGAGGAACCCCTCGAAAACGCGCCGGTGTTCCTCCCAGCGGGCCTGCACGCTCGTGCCGCTAGCCATGCTCCACCTTCCCGAAGATGTTGCTCTCCGCGCCCCTGAGTACGCCGCCCACGAACGCCGGCGCCTCCTCGCTGGAGAAACCTGTGGCAAGCTCCATGGCCTCGTTGATCGCCACGTCCGGCGGCACGTCGTCCACGTACATCATCTCGTACAACGCGAGGCGCAGGATGGTTCGGTCCACCGCGCTCATCCGGTGAACTGGCCATCCGATAGATACCTCCGAGAGCCGCGCATCCAGATCCTCCCTCTCCCGCTCCACTCCTTCAGTCAGGCTACGGGCATACTCCCTGAACTCTCCCCGATCCGAGGTGTCCCAGCGAACCAGGGTATCTTCCAGCGAACGGCCGTTCACGTCGCTCTGATACAAGACCAGGAAAGCCTGCTTGCGGGCCGTTCGCCGCCGTCCTGTGTTGGGTGCCCCGCTCAAACCCGTGTCAGATACTCGTTGGAGCGCGTGTCCACCCGCACCCGATCCCCGACGTTCACGAACAGCGGCACCTGCACCACGACGCCGGTCTCAAGCGTGGCGGGCTTGCTCCCGCCCGTGGCGGTATCTCCTTTGACTCCGGGGTCCGTCTCCGAGACCTCCAGGTCCACGTGCGCCGGTGGCTCCACGCTCACGACCTCGCCATCGGCCGAGAGCACGCTGACCACCCCGTTCGGAACGACGTAGCCTTCGGTCTCCCCGAGTACGTCGGCGGGGATAGCGATCTGATCGTACGTGTCCGAATCCATGAAGTAGAGGAGATCCCCCTCCCGGTACAGGTACGTCATCTGGCGCGACTCGGTCCTGATGCTGTCCACCTTCTCGCCCGCCCGGAAGGTCTTATCGATCACGGCCCCAGAATCCATATTCCGCAGCCGCGTCCTCACGAACGCCCCACCCTTTCCGGGTTTGACGTGCTGGAAGTACAGGATGGTGAACCGCTTGCCGTCAACGCGGATGGCGGTACCGTTTTTGAACTGGTTGGTCGAAATCATGCCGTAAAACCCTTCTGGAACACTTGACTGATACGCCGGACCATTCAGGCCCCTTCCCGGCGCGAAACACCGGGCTATTATCGCACAATTCAGGAGATTTTAGACCTGAGCACGCGTCCATTGGAACTCTAGTCCGGCCACAGGAAAAGGAAACGTTCCGACGTGTCGGCAACCTGGACGCCGGACTCCCCGGCAAACTCGAGTATCCGGGAAACGTTCCTCCAGGTGAAGAAGTAGAACGACTGGCGCGGGTTGTCCTCCACGATTTCGCGCCGCAGCCTGAACTTGACGCCGGTCGAAAACCAGAACCAACGTACCCGCGTTACGCTCTCGACCTCTTCCCAGCGGAATCGGATCTCGTAGACGGGCTCGTTCACGACCCAAAGCACCGAGAGAACCATCTTTCCTCCATCTTCATCCAGGGTGAGCTCCGCGAACGCTCTGCCCAGGCCATGCATCCCGGTAAAGCGGTTGCTTCGTGTCGGGAACACGGCCCGCCCGAACCAGTACTCCCTCCGTGGACTAGATGGTGGAGATGCCCCGTTCAACGCGGGCGGCTGCTCCCTTTGTGGCGCGGCAGTTCGTCGCGGAGATCCAGCCACGGCAGCTTCCGCAAGTACCACGAATGCTCCCGGGGCTCGAAAGTGTCTGGCTCGTCGAACACACCGATGTGGACGTAGATCTCACCCGGTAGCCGCTCATCCTCGTAGAACATGGGGGTTCCGCACTCCCAGCAGAAAGACCGCCGTACTCCCGGCGCAGATTCGTACACCTTCGGCTTCCCCCGGTTCATCTCGATCCGCTCCGCCGCATACCCCACGAACAGCGATAATGGGGCGCCGTTGGATCTCCGGCAGTCCCCGCAATGGCAATACACCACCGCATCTGGCTCGCCACTTGCGGTCAGTCTCACAGCCTCGCACCGGCATCCGCCGCTGTTCAACTCTCCGCTTTCTGAGACAGGACGTACCGCACGGCTGCCAGGTAACCTTCGACGCCCATGCCGGCGACGACAGCATCCACCGCGGGAGAGATGACAGAGTGACGACGCCATTCTTCCCTGGCATGAACGTTCGAGATGTGAACCTCGACTTTCGGTACGTTTACGGCTTCCAGGGCATCGTGGAGGGCGTATGCGTAATGGGTCCAGGCGCCAGCGTTGACCACCAGGCCATCCGCGTCTCCCGCTTCCCGCACGAAACCGACCATTTCACCTTCGTAGTCTGTCTGCCTGAACTCCAGGTCTACGTCTGGAAACGCGTTGTGCAAGAGATTTTCCATGTCGTTCAAGTTCAGGGTTCCGTAGACTTCCGGACGACGCTGGCCGAGGTCGCCGAGGTTGACACCGTTCAAGACGAAGATCCTGGTCATATAACTGCCTCTATCGCCTGGCGGGCTTCCTCGTTGGTAACGGGGACTCCCCACACCGGACGGCCAACGTCTTCGAGGAGTACGAAGCGGTGGGAAGCGTCGCCGCTGCGGCGTTTCTTGTCACGGCCCATTGCGTCCAGGATCTGGCCGGGATCCACCGCAGGTGCTTTCGCCGGTAGCCCTGCGCTTTGCAGCAGGTCTCTATGCAGGTCGACGAGATCCGTACCGAGCTTCTGTCTGGAAAGGTGGGCGGCGGCGACCATACCGGCGGCTATGGCTTCGCCGTGCAGCAAAGAGTAGTCTGCGGCGGCCTCCAGAGCATGGCCAATGGTGTGCCCGTAGTTGAGGATGGCGCGGCGGCCCGCCTCCAACTCGTCCCCGGCCACCACGTCTGCCTTGAACCTCACGGAGTCGAGAACCAGAGTCCGCAGGGCTCCGGAGTCCCGAGAACGGGCGGCTTCGATCAGGCCAAGATAGTCGAAGTAGGAGCCTCCGGCCAGGAGCCCCATCTTGATCACTTCGGCTAGGCCGCACGAGAGTTCGCGATCCGGGAGCGTGTCAAGCATGCGCAGGTCCGCCACCACGGTACGCGGACGCAGGAATGCTCCGACGAGGTTCTTGCCTTCCGGGAGATCTACGCCTACCTTCCCCCCCACCGAGCTATCCACCATCGCCAGAAGCGTCGTCGGAAGCGCGACGAAAAAGATACCGCGCATGTAAGTTGCGGCAGCGAAGCCTCCCAAATCGCCCACCACACCGCCACCCAGGGCGAAGAGCGTACCATCCCGGGTGAGACCGGAGTCGGCGAGCTGGCCGACCACGTCACCATAAACCTCCAGGCTCTTCGACGGTTCTCCGGCGGGGATTTCGATCACTTTGAGGACGTTCCACCCGCCGGCTTCGAGTCCATCGACAACAAATCCCGAATGCCGAGGTCCTACGTTCGAGTCCGTCAGTATGACCGCGGAACCTGGTTCGAGTGCTTCTGGGAGGCTTTCCGCGAGATCCAGCGCCTCCCCCACGACGACCGGATACGGTGTGGATACGGGGACTTCTACTCGTTCAGCCAACGAGATATCTCCTGCGCCACCTGTTTGCGCGAACGTCTGTCCACCTTCACGCGCAGGTCGGATACCTCCAGGTACGCCGGGAGACGATCTGCGTAACGGCGCTCGAATTCTTCGTACCCGGTGGCGCGCAGAGGACGGCCCGACCCGCGCGTCCTCACGTAGAGGATTCCCAAGTCTTCCTCCAGGAATACCGTGGCGACATCCCGCAACTTCTCGCGGTTCTCGGGACGAACCACGATCCCACCGCCACACGCGATCACGCGCCCTTCGGCGCCGGCCAGGACATCGAGGAGCGCGAGGTGTTCGAGGTCTCGGAAGCCGGTCTCGCCAGAGGAAGCGAAGATCTCGGGTATCGAAAGACCAACCCTTTGCTCTATCTCGTGGTCGAGGTCCACAAATTCCCAGTCGAGCTCACTGGCGACCAGACGTCCGATGGTGCTCTTGCCGCTACCCATGTATCCGACGATGGCGAGGGGTCCACCCAAGGCTCACAGCCGGGCCCCGCGCGCCGCCCCACGAATGCTCTCCCGCACCCGGTCCATGTAGGCGTCGTAAGCGGCGCGTATATCCGTCACGTTGTCTGCGCCGAACTTGTCCAAGAACACCTCCGTCAGGACGATGGCGACCATGGATTCGCCGATGACGGCCGCGGCCGGGACCGCGCATGAGTCCGCCCTTTCCCGGAATGCCCTGGCGGGTTCCCCGGTCGAGAGGTCCACGGTACGCAGCGCCTTGGCGATGGTGGAGATCGGCTTCATCGCGGCCGACACTACGACCGGCTCGCCGTTGGTCATGCCGCCTTCTATACCGCCGAGGTTGTTGCTGGTCCGGGTGAGGTGGTCGTTTTCGGGTACGATCTCGTCCTGTACCTCGCTGGAGCGGCGGCTCGCCACCCCGAAGCCGAGTCCGACCTCCACACCCTTGATGGCGTTTATGGACATCATGGCCGCCGCGAGCTTCGCATCCAGCTTGTCGCGCCAGTCCACGTAGGACCCAAGGCCCGGCGGGCACCCTTCTGCCACCACCACAAACTCGCCGCCCAGGGCGTCGCGGGCGTATCGGGCGGCGTCGATCTCGGCTTTCATCCTTTCGGACACGTCGGGATCGGGGCAGCGCACCTCGGATTCGTTGGCGTGCCTGGCGTCGCGAGCTGCGCTCTCCTTGTCATAGGCAGCCGCCCCGATACGGTACACGGCACTGTGTATCTCCACGCCGAACTCCGCCAGCAGCTTCCGGGCGACGCCGCCAGCAGCGACGCGGGCCGTGGTCTCGCGGGCGCTTGAGCGTTCGAGAACGTTGCGGAGGTCGTCGAAGGCGTACTTCTGCATCCCGGCGAGGTCCGCGTGCCCGGGACGCGGCAGGGTAACGGGTTTCGCCGGCTCGACGGGAGGAGCCGGTGACATCCGGTCTTCCCAGTTCGCGTAGTCCCGGTTGCGGATCAACATTCCGATCGGAGAGCCCAGGGTGTAGCCATGGCGTACGCCGCCGAGAAACTCGATCTCATCCCTCTCTATCTTCTGGCGTCCACCGCGCCCGTATCCTTTCTGGCGCCGCGCCAGATCCCGGTTCACGTCATCTGCGACGAGTGGCAGGCCGGCGGGGACCCCATGCACCAGCGCAACCTCTGCCGGGCCGTGCGACTCTCCCGCCGTTGAAAAACTAAACTTCACCATGCTCCGTTTCGTCTGACAGCAAGCTTACGTGGTCGAAATATAACGCCTCACCAGCTTGGGGTCATCCCGGACCCCGTTTTCACTGGACGGTCAAAGAAGCCAGCTGGGAACCATCGTTCCGGCCAGCGTTCTAGTATGGCAGGGAGCCGCCGCTGTCGAACAGGTTGTCATTGCCGCCCCGGCCACCACCGCCGGAACCGGCTGCACCGTTCCCCCCCCGGCTACCGTTCCCGCCCGTACCGCCAGCAGCAGATCCCGAGGGAGTTGGGTTTGTGCTGAACGACGGACTCCTCGTGGGCGACGGGCTCGTGCTGAATGGCGTCGAAGTTCCACCACCTCCGTTCACGCTTGAGGAAGATGGGCTCGTGCTGAACGACGTTGAACCCCCGCCGCCAGCTCCGCCCGCCGGTGGCGTACTGGAACCAGAGGAGGTTCCGTTGTTCGACAACCCATCGCCTCCTGTCGTGGCGGACTCACTGTCGGCGGATGGGATCAACTCGCGGAACGGGTCCTTGCTCTGGTAGGCGGCGTAGGATTCGGCGTTCCGGATCTCCACTTCGGGAGATGGTGCCCCCGTGCTGCCGCTTTGTTGAGCGAGCTCGTTCGGAGACTGGCTCACGAAGGCGCGATTGGACACTGATTCGTCATCCTTACCGCCGAGGAAAAAGCCCACCACGATCCAGAACAGTACGAGAACCACCAGCGCGCCAAGGGCCACGGGTATGACCCTGTTGCCCCTGAAGAGTGAGTCGCGAAGGCCAGGGCCAACGGCCGCCAGACTCTGAAACATCATGGAATCCCGCATCCTATTGAGCACTTGTCGTCTCCCCCGGCGTCGTCTCTTCGGGCGTCGTGACCTCTGCGGGAGCGGGGGCTACGGGCGCGGGACCGGATGGCACACCCGTCGGCTGGAAGTAAACCTCAGCCTCGATCTGAACTTGAAGCTTGCGCTCGACCCCGGCATTCACGTCGGTCGCCTCCCCCTCCTCTTCCGCTTTATCGTAGGTTACCGAATTCACCGTCACCAGCCGGGACAGGTCGAGCAGCCGCAGCATGAAGTCCTGGAGCTCCTCGTACGTGCCCACGAACGTCATTGTAACCGGTATGGTCTGGAAGTCGCCACCCCCGGGGGGAGGCGCAGGGGCGCCGGGAGCAATCGAGAGTTGGGTGACGCCTGAAAGACGCGCGACCTCCTCTACCTGCACTACGAGCGTTGGGATCTCAGGTTGCGTCGGGATTCGCTTGCTGAACTCAAGGAGCTGGCGTTCGATGTTAGGGGCGTCGCGCCGGATCTCTTCGAGATCCGCAACCTGTTGCTGCAGATCCTGGAGTTGGGCCTGTTTTTCCGACCTCTCCTGCACCCGATCCGCATACGTCTGACGCAACGGGCTAAGGAGAAGGAAGTAGTACCCGACGATGAGGATTACGATGATCAAGATGCCGAGTATCAGGATGGTGCGGTCCTGGCGGCTCATCTCCTTCTACCTCCCGCTCCGCCGTTTCCGACCGCGTACTGGTCCGCTGCGGCGCCGGCCGAAGCGGAAGCCGAGGCGGAAGACGCGGATAGCGCGCTGGCCTGGTCGCTCGGGAGACCGTCCGTAAAATCTGAAGGTACACCTTCTTCAATACGTAGCTCGGTACCGCTCTCGCCGACTATCGTGACCAGCTCCGCCGACACCTCGAAGTTTATGACGCGCCGGAGGAACGTCTCGCGATCGAGTTCAGCCGAACTGAGCGTGGAGTTGCTCAAATAGCGAAGGGTGTTCATCTGGACCACGAAGTCAGAGACGTATTCGTACTGGGGCAGTGAGACGCCGGTGAAAGTAACGGAGCCCGGCGGGCTAAGTGGCTGCTCGACCGGCGCATTCAGGTTTATCGGCGAGGCGTTCGCGGTCATGCTCTGCAGCGCGGCGGTGTCCGGTATCACGAACGCGAGCCCTTGCAGAAACTCGTCCCACGCGAAGCGGGTGCGCACGATGCCATCGGCGACAGGCTTCTTGGCGTCCAGACGGGCCTGCAGGTCGCGGTAGGGGGCCAACTCAGCGAGCCGCTCGTTCTGCTGGGCGATCTGCTGTTCCAGGTCCGCGATCTGGTCCTCCACGTTGTTGATGCGCAACATGTAGACCACGTAGATGGCGACCATGCCGATGAGCGCAAGGGCGCCGAAGATGAGGAGAATCCCGATCACCCCGCGTTGGGGAGCTACTGCCGCACGCCGGCGGCGTTCCTCGGGAGGAAGAAGGTTTATCCGCCTCATTCATCCTCCAGGGCGAGCCCTAGGGCGACGGCCAGGACAGGCTCCATTACCCTCAATTGATCGTCAGCCACATTGGATCGGTTGGTGGCCAGCCTCCGCAGAGGGTTCCCGCGCTCCGCCGAAACCCCAAGTTGCTCGCCCATGAAGGCGTCGAGGCCCGCGACCAGCGCCCCCTCGCCGGACAGGATGATCTGCGAAACTTCCCGCGCGCCTGGCTGCGAGTAGTGGAATTCCATGGACCGCTGTACGTCCTCGGCGAGTGTCTGCGCAGCGTCTTCCAGGCCGCGCCGGATGTCGTAGGTGAGCGCGGGATCGAATTCCTCCGACTCCTCATCCGATGCGTTCGTTTCGCCCTCGGCGGCATCGTAACCGAGCCTCACATGTGGGTTCATGAGTTGCTTCTCGGCCTCATCTTCCGGGAGATCGGCGGCGTCAGCGATGGCCTGTGCGAAGTACCCTGACCCGCCCTGTATGAAACGGGTGAGCGTAGGATTGCCACCCTGCGAGATGACCAGGTTGGTCAGTTCGGTCCCGATGTCGAGAAGAAGTATGGAGCTCTCGTCCTCGAACAGGGTATCCGGAAGGGTAGAGCGCAGCAGGGAAAGCGCCTTCACGTCGATCCCGACGGGGCGCAATCCGGCAGCGCGCACCGCGGAGGTGTAGCGGTAGATCATGTCCTTCTGCGCCGCCACGATGAGAATACGATCCAGATCAGACCCCTCTTCCTGGGGCCCGAGGACCGTGTAATCCATGACGGCTTCGTCCATGGGCATCGGGATATGGTCCTGCGCCTCATAGCCGATGGCGCTTGCGAGATCGTCGGCGTCCATCCGTGGGAAGTCCAGGAGCCGCACAACGACCCTCTGGTTCGCCACGCCGAGCATCACATCCTTCCCCTTGAAGGAGTGCGTGGACCAGAACTCCCTGATCTCGGAGGCCAGGAGGTCGTGGTCGGCGACCTCGCCTTCGGCCACCGCGCCGGGAGGAAGCCTCCGGTACCCCACGTGCTGCAGGGTAGTGTTTCCGCCACCGCCGGCGATCTGAACGGCCTTCACGGCGCCCCGGTCTATGTCCAATCCGATAGCCTGCGTCCTGAAACGCCCCATCCTCAGACGCCACCCATCATCCGCATGTATGATCCCCAGACGTTCTGCCCGAAAAAGAGCGTCAGGAGCGCCCCGAAAGCCAGGAATATCCCGAATGGAAGGGCGCTTCGGCGTCCGATCTTTCCCACGGCCATGAGCAGGCCACCGGTCACCGCCCCAACTAATGCCCCAACGAAGACCGCCAGGAAAGCGTATGGTCCGAGGAAGGCACCGAGCATTCCACCCATCTTGACATCGCCCATTCCCATCCCGCTAGGATAGACCAATACGAGGGTAAAAAGCGAACCCGCCATCCCCAGGGCTGATAGTACGTATATCCACCATCCCGCTGGATGCACCAGTATCGAGAGCGCGAGCCCCGCTACGGCCGCGGGACCGACGATCACATTCGGCAGCAGCCGGTGCTCCAGGTCTATGACCGCGAGCGGAATGAGAACCCCGATAAAGACCAGCGCCCACAGCAACTGCAAGCCGAACCCGAAGCGGAATACCGCCACCGCGAACAGCAGGCCCGTGAGAGCCTCCACCAACGGATACCGCGCGGATATGACCGCCTTACAGTTTCGGCAACGCCCCCTCAAGAGCAGGTAAGAGACAAGCGGAATGTTGTCCTTCGGTGCAATTGTCTCTCCGCACGAAGGGCAGTGGGACGCCGGCCACACGATAGATTCGTGCTGGGGGACACGGTGGATCACGACGTTCAAGAAGCTTCCCACAACGAGCCCGAAAAGCGCGGCCACCAAAGCGATCAAGCGCCACCGCCAGTGCGCCCACCGTCCACGATTCCCGCATCCTCCACCACTGTGTCGGCCTCCACCGTGGCCTTGCGTACCACGCTCGCGTGGTGGCCAAGGGTTGAGCGTGCCCCGACCTTGGCCCCGGAACCCACTACGGCGCCGGACGAGATCCAGACCCCAGCCCCCACCGTAGCGTCACGTTCTATCACCGCGTTGGATCCTACAGAGCAGTGGCTTCCGATCTCCGCGTCAGGATGCACCACCGCCCCCGCCGCGAGCACCGAACCGTCGCCCAGCGTCGCCGCGTCCGAGAGATAGGCCAGCGGATGCACCGCCGTCACGAACTTCCCCCCGATGCCTCGTATGGAGTTCGCCACCCTGAGCCTGGCCTGGTTGTCCGTGATGGCCACAATCACATGCACCGGCTCCACGGAAAGCATGCTTTTCAGCATCTGAATGTCTCCGAGCACCGGGAACCCCCGAACCTTAGCCGAAAGTGCAGCGTGAGCGTCATCATAGAACCCAAGGATTTCACCCTCCACGCCGCTGGCCAGCAGCACATCGAGAGCCAGACGCCCGAAACCCCCAGCTCCAACGATCGCAACCCTTATCTCGTCATCAAAGCCGGTCTCCTGTATCTCGACTTCCGGTTGAGATAAGCCAACACTGGTTTCTGGGTCTCTTATGACGCTCCCCTAGCACGTCTTGCGTTGTCATTCCAGGGTTGCAGTGTAACACCGTCGCAAACACCTTGCGACTATACCTACATCCTGCGTCCGCTGTCTCCGTGCCCACTATCTGTGGCGCACACCTGACAGGGGCTTAGATCTCGAAACGGCCTTCCAGCCGGTTGCCGAGCAGGAAACCTGCGGCGTCCAGAGCCCTAGCTCCCGGCTTCTGAAGTTCCAAGATCTCCAGTACACCCTGCCCACATCCGACGAAAATACGTCTATTTGCAGCATATATTTGTCCGGGTTCCAGACGGCGCAACTCATCTTCCGGTATACGAGAGCGCAAGATCTTGATCGGTCCGTCTACATCTACGTGGAAGGTTCTGCCTCCTGGGCGAGGCGCCAGCGCACGGATCTGATCGTGCACCTCCCTCACCCCCCTCTCCCACCTCACGATCGTATCCTCTATCGAAAGTCTAGCAGCATATGTAGCTTTAAGACTGTCCTGTGGCATTAGGGTGAGACTTTGCACTTCAAGCAAACTCAGACCTTCTACTATAGCTTTAGCTCCAATCTCGGCAAGGATCTGGGTGAGTTCTACGCCGGTGGTGTTAGGACCTATAGGGCAGGTGCGTTGCAAAGCCACGGGGCCTGTGTCGAGACCCTCGTCCATACGCATGATGGTGATGCCGGTCTGCGTCTCTCCGGCCATGATGGCGCGTTCTACTGGTGCGGCGCCCCGGTAGGCTGGTAGCAGGGAGGCGTGGACGTTGTAGGCATCGTGGTGAGCGGCGTACAGGGTATCGGGGCGCAGGATCTGTCCGTACGCCGCCACGACGAGAACATCGAAGCTAGAGATTTCATCCGCCACTTCGGCAATGCGCGCGGGCTGGCGCAGAGGCAGACCCGCTTCGATGGCAGTTTCGGCGGTGGGCGGACGGGCGGTTTTGCGGCCCCGTCCCCGGCGGGCGTCGGGCTGGGAGATGACGAGACCGACCTCGTGTGAAGAGTCCATGAGGCCGCGCAGGATCGTCGCGGCGAACGTTGGGGTGCCGGCGAAGGCTACTCTCATACTGCGGGTAATTGAGGCTAGCTCTGGGTCATGAGCCGCTCGCGCAGTTCGCGCATTGCGGCCTTGCGGGATTCGCGATCGGTGCGCTCCAGAATGGTGACACCGTCGAGGTGGTCCACCTCATGCTGGAAAACGCGGGCAAGCAGGTCCGTGGCCTCCACCCGCAGCGGTTCGCCAGAGGCATCCGTGCCGGAGATCGTGATGGCGGTAGGGCGTTCCACCCCGACGTGGATGCCTGGGATGGAGAGGCAACCCTCTGTCTCCTTCGCGGTCTCCTCGGATCGGGCTTCGATCACGGGGTTGACGATCACGTACTCCTCGTCTTCGAGGGCAGCGACGAGAATGCGCTTCAACCGGCCGACTTGGTTGGCAGCGAGTCCTACTCCTTCGTGCTTGCGCATCGTCGCGAGCATATCCTGCGCGAGTCCGACGAGCGGCTCGTCGAACTCTTTCACGGGCGTGGCCCGCGACTTCAACACCGGGTCTCCGAATTCCCTGATATCCAAAACCATGAATCTAAACCTCCTCCGGATCCACATCCACCTTCACCCTGGGCCCGGATTTCCCGAGCTTCGCCATACGGCGGGCGGCGAGCGTTCCGGTTCGCGCCACCGACGAGCGATCCGCGGAACGCAGCAACAGCCGCCAGACAGGGTTCCCGCCCAAGGCCGGAACTGGCACCAGCAGCGACGCCTCCACCCCGGGCTCCAGGGTGGGTAACAGGGCGGATTTTACCGCACTGCGCACGCTCTTCTCCGACCCCTCGAAGGTCAGGGCTGCCAGATGCGCGTAAGGAGGATATCCAGCCGAACGCAGCCGGGGAAGTTCCGTTCCCGCAAAAGCCGGATAATCGTAGCGGAGAGCAGTTTGGAGAACGTGGTTATCCGTCATTCTGGTTTGCACCAGGAGCCGCTTCCCTGCCGCCTCGACGGCGCGTTGCAGGGTACGGAACGCCCGCTCGGCGGCCCCCATGCTACCCGCTAGCAGGAGGTGATCCGCGTCCGGCATTATCACGACATCCCACCTCTGAACCAGCACTTTGTGCGCGACGCCGACGACGACCCGGTGGTACTCCCCTTCGCTGACGTCCGACGTGAGCAGGCCGGTAGGCTCTTCCAGTGCGCGCGACAACCCGGCCCTCAGACGTTTCGGCGAGTGGCCGGTGGAGACTACGCGGTCGGCTCCACACTCCCCGCAAGGATCAGACACCGGCCCCCGATGCCCGCCTCCGCCGCACACCAGCAGGCGGCCCTGAACAGAGAGATCCAGGCCACACTCGGGACACGTCCTGACGGCCCCGCATCCGGTGCAGTAGACCTTCGTCGGGGTGTCTGGCCAGCTCGCCACAACGCCCACCCGCGTCCCCGTTGCTCTCCCCCTTCCGCACTCCTCCAGCAGGGCCGGGCTGAGGGCGGCCCCCGTGCCCCGCATGTCCACGATCCGGATAGCAGGCATCTGCGGCAGAGGGCGGGCCGGAAGTTCTCTGATGTTGTTTTCGGGCGCCTGGAGACGTAACGAAGGGGCGGGAGACAGGCACAGGACCCCCGCACCTTCGATCTCACCGCGCCGCAGCGCAAGATCCCGGGCGTGGATGGGAACGCCCTCGAAGCCCGGCTCCGCGCGATGGGCGCCGTTTGGTTCGTCAACCACGCACACGGCCCCGAGGCGTGCCATTGGCAGGAGTGCCGCGGAACGGGTCCCAACCAAAACATCCAATGAGCCGTCTCGGGCAGCCTCGAAGACGGAACCCCGCTTCCGTCCCAGCGCGCCATGGTAAGGCGCAATGCGCAGGCCATCCGGCAGCAGCCGCACGAGTTCCCGCACCATCTCCTCGACGCCCCTCCTCTCGGGAGCCAGCACCAGCGTCTGCTCGCCGCCTTCGGAAGCCGCTAGCACGACAGCGGCCACGGCCAGAATCCACTCAACGGCGGGCGTCCTCCACATCCATGCACCCCCGAGGTCCACAACCCGGCCCGCGCTCCGCAGAAAAGGCGCAAGGTTCGCGTTGTCCTCCCCAGCACGAGACTCGAAGATCGGCGCGGGCTCCGGACGACGCTCCAGCCTTACGGCTCCCCGACGTACTAGCTGGCGTAGCGCGTCACGCTTCGCACCCGCCTCCGAGAGCAGGTCCGATACCGGGTATCCATCCCGACGCACTCCGAGGGCTTCGAACAGGGCCATCTGACGCGGCGCCCGGCGTAGATCCGGCTCCGATCCGCCCCTGACGGTCGCCCATTCGATCATGTCCAGCCTAGGCAGTGCCGGCGCGAGCTCGACCCGTCCTGTCCTCTCTGCGTCCTTGAACCCCGTGTCACCCAGCGCATTGCGCAATCTGGCCCGCCCCACGATCTCGCCTTCCTCCCACGGCTCGTCGGGGAGTGGGTAGACGACCCGATAGCGGCGCATTTCGAGGCCCGGCGGTAGAGCGCTTCGCAGAGCCGCCGCGAGCGGGACGGCAGCAACCTCTGACGCCCATCGGCAGGTATTCACCACCTCGGTGGTTAGTGAGAGATCTCCTACTGCCGCCCTTACGTCTTCGAGGGCGTCGCGATCGGCCTCGTCGTCATGGTCCACCACTATGCCGAGACGTGGATAGCCGGAGAGCGGCACCACGACCGCTGAACCGACGCGAACCTCCGCGGCGAGGTCATGCGGAACGCGGTAGCTGAACGGTGGAATGGCGTGGGTCGAGATCAGGAGGCACACCCGCACAGCCCGGGTGGGGGCATAGACGCGCCGTTGCGAGGCTGTCACCCGGTGATCCGGTTCGGCAACCGTCTACAGGCCGGCAGCGCGGCGGAGATCCTCGGCCCGCGAGGTCTCCTCCCAGGTGAAGCCGGGTTCGCGGCGGCCGAAGTGTCCGTAGGCGGCAGTAGCGGCGTAGATGGGACGCTGCAGCCGCAGGTCGCGGATGATGGCGCCGGGCCTGAGGTCGAAATGCTCCTCGATCAGAGCGTGGAGGTTGGCGGGATTAACTTCCTCCGTGCCGAAGGCGTCCACCATCACGCTGACGGGCCGGGCAACGCCGATGGCGTAGGCGATCTGGACCATGCACCTCTCGGCCAGCCCGGCGGCGACCACATTCTTGGCGACCCAGCGGGCGGCGTAGGACCCGGAGCGATCCACCTTCGTCGGGTCTTTGCCGGAGTATGCACCGCCCCCGTGCGGAATCGCTCCGCCATAGGTGTCCACGATGATCTTGCGCCCCGTCAGGCCCGTGTCGCCCTGCGGCCCGCCGGTCACGAAACGGCCCGTGGGATTGACCAGGATCTCTGTAGCGTTGCGGTCGTAGAGATCTTCGGGCATCACAGGCTCGATGACGGCTTCGATGAGGTCTTCTTTGATCCCCTCCTCCGCCCCGTCCTGGTGCTGGGCGGAGATGAGCACTTTTTCGACGGCGACGGGCCGCTTGCCCTCGTAGCGCACGGTGACCTGGCTCTTGCCGTCGGGACGGAGGTAGGAGAGGTCTCCGTTTTTGCGAACCGACGTGAGCCTGCGGGTGAGGGCATGGGCCAGCGTGATCGGGAGCGGCATCAACTCTTCGGTCTCGCGGCAGGCGAAGCCGAACATCATCCCCTGATCTCCGGCCCCGATCTCATCCAGCTCCGCGTCGCTTGCGCGGTCCACCCCCTGGGCGATGTCGGCGGACTGGGGGTCTATGGACGTGACGACGCCGCACGTCTCAGCGTCGAAGCCGAACTTGGCCCGGGTGTAGCCGATCTCCGAGATCTTGCGCCGCACGAGGGTAGGAATGTCTACGTAGGTGGAGGTGGTGATCTCACCCGCCACCACCACGAGGCCCGTCGTGACGAGGGTCTCGCAGGCAACCCGGCTCGCGGGATCGTCGGCCATCGCGGCGTCGAGGATGGCGTCGGAGATTTGATCCGCCACCTTGTCCGGATGACCTTCCGTTACGGACTCCGACGTGAACAGGTGCGACAACCGCACCCCCGAATCCTTGCTGGCCGCGGCCCCCGTTGCCGTTCGTTCTACCATACTACTCCCGTCTCTCATGGCTCATCTCTGAGATCATGGCCCCAAGGATAGCGCGTGCAACGTCCGCTTTGGAGGTTCGGGATACGAAGGTGGCATCAGTTTCACCGACTATGTACACTTCGTTCTCCTCAGAGCCGAACCCGATACCGGCCTGCGATATGTCGTTGCCAACTATGATGTCCGAGCCTTTGGATCGTAGTTTCTCCCTGGCGTCCTCCACGGGATCCCCGTGCGTCGCGGCGAAACCGACCACGAACAATCCCGGATGCGACTTCCCGACTTCCGCGAGAATGTCCGCCGTAGGCACAAACTCCACCTTCAGCCCGTCCCGCCGCCGCACCTTCTCATTCAGGCGCCTGGCCGGCGTGAAGTCCGAGACCGCCGCCGCCATGATGAGCGCATCCGCATCCCCGGCGAGATCCAACACCGCATCCTTCATCTCCTCTACCGACTCGACCGGGAACCATCCCACACCGGCTTCGGCACGCTCGACGTTGGCCGCCACAACCATGACCTCGGCCCCGAGACGAATCGCCTCCCGCGCCACAGCGAGACCCATCTTCCCGGAAGACCGGTTCCCCACAAAACGAACGCTATCTATGGGCTCCCGCGTGCCGCCAGCCGTCACGACCACCCGTTTGCCCACCAGGGGCCCCCCGAGTCCGCCCAGAACCGCAGCGATCACCTCATCAGCAGGGGCCATGCCGTCGGCGTGACTCTCGATCACCCGGCACCCGTCATCCCGTAGCAGGGCCAGATTCTCCCTGGTAGCGGGATGCCGGGCGGTGTCCGGATCGAGGTCCGGGGCTACGATCACGGACGCACCATCCGGGCTCACCGCGGTGTCCATTCCGTGTGCGAGCCGGGCTACCGTACCGGAAGATGCCGGGGCGAAAAGCAGAACATCAGGGACCCGCGATGGCTTCTCGACCAAGCCCCCATCGAACGCCGCCGGCCCGATGAAGGACCTGGTGCCGGAGGCGAGGATCACCTCCACTTCGAGGCCCGCTTCGCGTAGTTCGCGCGAAATGACGGGAGCCGAGAGCGTGCCGGGTCCGGGCCCGACGGAATGGAGGATCAAGGTTCGTTCGGTTCGCTAACGCGAGGGGATGCGGTCAGGGCCTCAAGCCGCGCCCTGATCCTCCCCGCCACTTGCCTCTTCCTCGCTGGACGAATCGGCGGTGGGAGCCGGGCTGGTGCCGGGTGCGGGGTCCAAGAAATCGTCGCCGTCAGCAGCGCCGGCATCCTCTCCCGCGGCCTCGCCCGGCACCTTGAAGCCGATATTCAGCTTGCCCTCGCGCAACTCCTCGATGGCGATGGTAAGGGGGTGCTGCGAGCGGGTGTGGACCTGCGGACCAGGGATGCCCAGGGCGTCGTTCAGGCCCAAGGTCGCGGTGTACTCGTTAATCTCGCGCGCCCTGCGGGCACCCGCCAGGACGAGCCCGTAGCGGGAATCTACCTTCTGCAGCAACTCGTCGATTTTGAGCTCATTCAGCATTTTCGCCTCCTTGTGCGATCTCACGGAGTATACCCACGAATCGCTCGCGGGCCTCATCCCTTTTTTCGTTTACCACCTCGTAATCGAATTCGCCTCGGGCCTCGACTTCCTCGATGGCCGTGGCCATGCGGCGTTCCAGCGCCTCCGAACTCTCCGTCGCCCTGCCTTCGAGCCGCCGGCGCGTCTCCTCGATAGACGGCGTCCGCACAAAGACCATGACGGCGTCCGGGCGCTTCTTGCGGACCAGCCTAGCACCCTGTAGCTCTATCTCCAGGATCACCGAGCGCCCGGCGTCCAGCATCTCCTCCACCGCGCCCTCCGGCGTACCGTACAGGTTACCCGAATATTCGGCCCACTCCAGGAACCTGTCCTCCGAGATCCAGCGTTCAAACTCCTCGCGGGAGATGAATATGTAATGGCGGCCATCCACCTCCCCCGCACGCGGCACCCGGGTCGTCGCCGAGACGGAGTACCCGAGGGCCGGCACGGCCTCGAGGGCCGCCCGGATGAGGGTGGATTTTCCCGCCCCCGAAGGCCCGGAGACGACGATCAGCCGTCCACGCACCCCAGAGCCTTGATGAGACGATCCCGCTGTCCGTGCGTGAGCCCGACGAGGGTCTTGGACCGGCTTATGTTGGCCTCCCGCAATATCCGGTTCACCTTGACGCGGCCCATACCCCGGATCGCGAGCAGCATCTCCTCCACCTTCGCGCCCCTAAGCTCCTCGTTGGGGTCCATGAGGAGGTCGTAGATATCCAGGTCGCCGCTCTTGAGGTCGCGCTTGGCGTCGGCCCGGGCGAACCGCACCCTGTTTGCCTCCTCGAGCGCGCTCAGACGCTCCTGCGATGTCCTCTCGGGAGCCCTCCTCAACATCGCGCGGGATTATAACACCGGGCCGCCTAGCCCGTCATAGAATGCTATATGTCCTGCAAAGCGCCGGTCAGGTCTGCCGCGGTCGTGCCCATCCGCTCCAGGTAATCCGAGAACTCGCGCAGGATCTCCTCCGGCTCCCTGACGAAGCTGGCCGTGCCGATCTGCACCGCCGTCGCGCCCGCCAGCATGAACTCCGCCACATCCGTCCCGGTGGATACGCCGCCGCTGGCGATCACGGGTATGCCCACTGCCCGGGACACGTCGTAGACCGCACGCAACGCAACCGGCTTGATGGCAGGACCGGAAAGCCCGCCTCGAACCAGCACGCTCCGTGCTTCGGGGTCTATGGTGAGGGCGGGGATGGTGTTTATGACGGTCAGGGCGTCGGCGCCGGCCTCTTCGGCGGCGATGGCGTTGGCGACGACGCCCTCGTTGGTCAGCTTGGCGAAGAGTGGTTTGCCCGGGAGCGCGGCACGGCTGGCCCCGATCACCTCGTTCACGGAAGCCGGTCCCGCACAGAAAGTCAGGCCGCCATGCTCGACGTTTGGGCACGAGAGGTTCAACTCGACGGCAGAGATTCGGTTGTCTCCGGCGAGGCGTTCGCACAGGGCGGCGAACTCGTCCACTGTGTCTCCCGCCACTGAGACAATGACAGGCACTCCGAGGTCGAAGGCATCCAGACTTTCCAGGAACTTCTCGACGCCGGGGTTCTGGAGTCCGATGGAGTTCACCATCCCTGCCGGGGTCTCCGCGATGCGCGGCGGCGGTTTGCCTGCCCGTTCTCTCGGGGTGGTGGTCTTCGGTAGGATGGCGCCGTATACACCCACGACTTCGCCGATGGCCTCCTTCGCCAGCGTCCCGGATGCGGGTATGAGCGGGGTTTCGAGTGCGATGCCGCACAGCTCAACCGCAAGCTTTGCCGTGTGAACAGGGGTTCTCACGCTGGTGAACCCGACATAACCCTCACGAAAACCAAAACCACGAAGACAACAAGGACAAGAACTTCGAACACTAACGCCGTTACCCCGATGGTTCTCCATATCCAAACCCGCGAATCCGGCGCAGCGCCGAGCATGTATCCATTACCCAGGGTTCTGGAGCACAAGCCGTCGAATGTTCCGGGCAACAGTGCTGCGAGAACACCGAAAACAAAAACGGAAGCTCCCACCACGAAACAGATCAGGAGAAAGAGCATCCCCTCTACCACGCCAGCATCTCCGCATCGAAGACCGGACCTTCTATGCACGAACGAACGTATCCGCCATCCCGCACCGGCACCACGCAGCCATTGCACGAGCCGTTGCCACAGCCCATCCGCTCCTCGACCGAGAGCTGGCAGACTACATTCCCTCCGACCGCACGCTTCACCGCCGCCAGCATCGGATTCGGACCGCAGGCGTAGACCGCCGCGTAGCGGCCGAGATCAGGAACGGCGTCGAGCACCGTGCCGTGTATCCCTGCCGAACCATCCACGGTGGCCACGCTGGCTCCGGGGAATTCGTCTGTCACGGCGGCGTACCGGGCGTCGGCGAACCCGAGGAACACATCGTGGGGCACGCCGAAGGTTTCAAGGCGGCGGCTGAGGACCTTGAGCGGGGCCACCCCGATGCCACCACCGAGAAGGGCAGCGGGGCCGCCGGATTCGTCTACGCGGAAACCGCGTCCGAGGGGCGCACTCACCTCGATCCTGTCTCTCGCGTCGTCCAGAAGCGCCGTGCCCCTGCCCCGCACTTCGAAGAGCAGGCTAGCCGTCGCGCCATCGTGGTCGTAGAAAGAGAATGGCCGGGCGAGGAACGGGTCGAACGTGACGGGATACCCGGCCACGCGCGCCATCGCGAACTGCCCAGGTTCGATACGGCTTTCCCACCCGTACCTCAAAAGAGTGTAGCCGCCTATTTCCTCGCGATCCTGAATCTCCACCCCATGGAACTTCACATCTTGACCCCGAGCAATTTCTGAAGCGGGTTCACCCGCCGGGTACCGCCCCGGATGGCGGACTCCATCCCCTGTACGGCAGCGGCTGCGGCAGCGAGGGTCGTGATGCAGGGTACACCGTGAGTGAGGGCTTTGCGACGGATCAGGTACCCGTCTGTTCGCGCTCCGCGGCCCCACGGCGTGTTCACGATGAGGTCCACGCCTCCCTCTTCGATCAGGCCGAGCACGTCATCGCCCAGCTCCCCGATCTTCGGCACCACCGTCACCGGAAGCCCGTTGTTCTTGAGAACCTCCGCCGTTCCTTCACTGGCAGCGAGTTCGAACCCGAGGTCCGCGAAAGCACGCGCGATCAGGACGACGGACCTCTTCTCCCGGTTGGCGACCGAGATGTACACCCGCCCGGAGACCGGCAGCGTCTGGCCCGCCGCGATAAGCGCCTTGGCGAACGCGCCGCCGAACGACCGATCAATCCCCATCGCCTCCCCCGTCGAACGCATCTCCGGCCCGAGCAGCGGGTCAACGTCAGCGAAGCGGTCGAACGGAAACACCGGCGCTTTGACCGCGAAATGACCGTTGCTGGTGGCCCCGAGCCGCATGTCGCGCAGATTCTCCCCGAGAAGCACCCGCGTCGCCACCTTCGCCAGCGGAACCCCCGTAGCCTTGGAGATGAACGGCACCGTGCGCGAGGCGCGCGGGTTGCACTCGATCACCATCACGTCGTCGCCGCGCACCACGAACTGCACGTTCATCAACCCGACAACCCCAACGGCGAGCGCCAGACGCCGGGTATAGTCCTCGATCCTCTCCAGGAGCGCCCGGTGGAGGGTTATTGGCGGCGTCACACACGAAGAGTCTCCAGAGTGGACACCAGCCTCCTCGACGTGCTCCATGATGCCACCGACGTACACGTCCTCCCCATCACAGACAGCGTCAACGTCCACCTCGACGTAGTCCTCCATGAACTTGTCTATGAGGGTTGGATGCTCGGGGCTCGTGTCCGTGCCAGTGCTGAGGTACAGGTCGAGGTCATCGTCGTTGTATACGATCTCCATACGACGCCCGCCGAGCACATAAGACGGCCGTACGACCACAGGGTAGCCGATCTCCCGCGCCACCCGCCTCGCCTCGTCAGCCGTGAACGCGGTCCCGAACCGGGGATGTGGGATGCCGAGGTCCGAGAGCAGACGCCCGAAGCGCGACCGGTCTTCGGCGAGGTCTATGGCATTCGGCGATGTACCCAGTATTTTCGCCCCCGCTTTCTCCAATTCTCTTGCCAGCTTCAGTGGGCTCTGTCCACCGAACTGGAGGATCACACCATCCGGTTGCTCGCGCCGTATGACCTCCAGCGCGTGCTCGGCCGAGAGCGGCTCGAAGTACAGGCGGGTCGACGTATCGTAGTCCGTGGAGACCGTCTCGGGGTTAGAGTTGATCATCACGGCGTCGTAACCGGCGTCTTTGAGCGCGTAGCTGGCATGGACGCAGGCGTAGTCGAACTCCACGCCCTGCCCGATGCGGTTGGGCCCGCTACCCAGCACGACAACTGATGGGTTATGGCCACGCGCGACCTCGTCCTCGATTTCATAGGTGGAGTAGTAGTACGGCGTCTGGGCCGGGAACTCACCGGCGCAGGTGTCCACGGACTTGTACGTGGGACTCACCCCGAGCGCGCGCCTCACGCCGCGTACGACCTCGGTGGAAGAGCCGGTCGCGGCGGCCAATGATTCGTCCGGTAAACCAATCTTCTTGGCCTCGAGCAAAGCTTCCCGGCTCCATTCTCCCGAGGACAGCGAACCTTCGGAGGCCACGATCCTGGCTATGGACGCTATGAAGAAGGGATCTATCTTCGTCCGCTCGAAGATTTCTGGTATGTCCATCCCGGCGCGCAGGGCGTCGAAGACCGCGAAGATCCTGTACGCGCTCGCCTCATCCAGGTTGGGGACGACATCCGCCGCATCCACCTCCAGCGAGGCCATCGCCTTGAGCAAGCTCTCCGTGAACGTGCGGCCTATCGCCATAACCTCCCCGACGGAGTGCATACGGGTGGTCAGTCGCGAGGAGGCGGCCGGGAACTTCTCGAAGGCGAAGCGTGGGATCTTGGTGACGACGTAGTCGAGCGCGGGCTCGAATGACGCCGGGGTCGCGCGGGTTATGTCGTTGGGAATCTCATCCAGCGTATACCCGGCGGCGAGCTTCGCGGCGATCTTGGCTATCGGAAAACCCGTCGCCTTGCTCGCCAGCGCGCTCGAACGGGAAACCCGCGGGTTCATCTCGATCACGTAGAAATCGTCGCTCTCCGGGTCAACCGCGAACTGGATGTTCGAACCGCCCGTGCTCACCCCGATCTCTCGTATTATGCGGAGCGCAGCGGAACGCAGGGTCTGGTACTGGCGATCGGAAAGGGTCTGGGCCGGGGCGACGGTTATGGAGTCGCCGGTGTGGACGCCCATGGGGTCAACGTTCTCGATGGAGCATACGACGACCACGTTGTCGGCCAGGTCACGCATGACTTCGAGCTCGAATTCTTTCCATCCCGCGACGCTACGCTCCACGAGGACGCTGCCTACGGGGCTGGCGTCGAGGCCGTCGGCAACGGCGCGCCGAAGCTCGGCGGGATCGCGGGCGACGGAGCCTCCCTTGCCACCGAGGGTGAAGCTGGGCCGGATGATGAGCGGAAAGCCGACCTTTTCAGCGAGTTCGTTGGCGGCGGCCAGATCTCGTACGGTGCAACTCTCCGGCACCCTGAGCCCGATGCGATCCATGGCGTCGTGGAAGAGCTGGCGATCCTCTGCTTTGTGGATGGACTCGACCGAAGCGCCGAGCAGTTCGACACCGAAATCCTCGAGGAAGCCAGCCTCGTGAAGCTCAATGGCCAGGTTCAGGGCAGTTTGCCCTCCGAGGGTTGGGAGGAGGGCGTCGGGCCGTTCGCGCCGGATCACCTCGGCGACCGTCTCCACCGTCAGCGGCTCTACGTAGGTGACATCTGCGACTTCGGGGTCTGTCATGATGGTCGCCGGGTTGGAGTTCACCAGGATGACCCGATAACCCTCGTCGCGCAGGGCGTGGCACGCCTGGGTTCCCGAGTAGTCGAATTCGGCGGCCTGACCGATCACGATCGGGCCGGACCCGATAATTAGGATGCTGCTTATGTCGTCGCGGCGCGGCAAGGGCTACGTCGTGACCCTTTCCGATATGCTGCCCACGAACTCGTCGAAGAGGTAGCCGGAGTCGCGCGGTCCTGGGCTCGACTCGGGATGGTACTGTACGCTCCAGGTCCGGCGTTCCGGGCTCCAGAGTCCCTCGACCGTTCCATCGTAGAGGTTGCGGTGGGTCAGTTCCACATCGTCCGGCATGGTCTCCTCACGCACGGAGAAGCCGTGGTTCTGGCTGGTGATCTCGATGCGTCCCGTGCGGAGGTTCCGCACCGGATGGTTGGCGCCGTGGTGCCCGAACGGCATCTTGTACGTCTCGCATCCGAGCGCGAGGCCGAGTAGCTGATGGCCCAGGCAGATCCCGAATACGGGAACCTCTCCGAGCAATGGGCGCAGCGTGCCCACGGCGTCTTTGAGGGCGGCGGGATCTCCGGGGCCGTTGGAGAGGAAAATCCCATCCGGCTCCGAATCGAGGATCTCATCAGCGTTCGTCGAACCGGGCAACGCCAGGACCGAGGCGCCCCTGTTTCGAAGCTCTCTGTAAATTGAGCCCTTCACGCCGTAGTCGAGGGCCGCAACCCGGCAGCGTTCCTTACCAACGGCTGGCATGAAGGTCGGCTCCGTGATGTTTGCGCTGGTAGAGGCGAGGTCGAGTCCGACCATAGATGGATGAGCGTTGGCCTTCTCCCGCAGAGAATCCGGATCATGCCCAACGGTGGAGATGATGCCGCGCATCGCGCCCTTGTCCCTAAGATGACGGGTGAGCGCCCGGGTATCGATCCCTTCGATGCCCATCACACTGTTCTTGGAGAGGAGGGCGGCAAGGGACCGTTCGCTGGCCCAGTTGCTGTGGTGGGGTGTGTACTCGCGCACCAGGACGGCGGCTGCCTGCACCTTGCGGGACTCGTCGTCGCCCGGGATCACACCGTAGTTCCCGATCAGCGGATAGGTGAAGAGCACGATCTGGCCGCGGTATGAGGGATCGGTGAGGGTCTCCTGGTAGCCGACCATACTGGTCGTGAACACCACTTCTCCAGTGACTTCGCCATCCCCGGCGAAGCTCCAACCCTCGAAGACGGCCCCGTCCTCGAGAACCACCAGCGCCCGGCTACGCCCGTATTCCAAACCTCGCTCCCGTCCTGTCGTGTACAAGCTCTCCGCCAACTATAGTACCCACGACCCGGCCCGTCAGGTTTCTTCCCAGATACGGGCTGTTCCACGAGCGGCTCGATAACGATTCCCGGTCCACAGTCCATCCCTCGGAGAGATCAACGAGTGCGAGGTCCGCCGGAGACCCCACCACCAGACTCCCTCCCTCCCCAACCCACCGGCCCGGCGCGCACGACATCGCCCCGACGAGCCGCGGCAGCGGGAGCTTGCCCGTCAACACCAGCTCCGTGTGCAGCGCGGCGAAGGCCGTCTCGTGGCCGAGGAAACCAGGCGCGGCCTGTTCCAGCGGGAGTTCCTTCTCCTCCGAGGCGTGCGGCGCGTGATCCGTCGCCACGAAGTCCAGGGTTCCGTCACGCAGGGCCTCCCTGACTGCCTCCCGGTCGCCCTCCGGGCGCAGCGGCGGGTTGACCCTGTACATGCCTTCGAGCGAGGAGATCAGGCCGTCGGTAAGCGTCAGATGATGCGGTGTGGTGTCCGAGGTGACGTCGGCGCGATCCGCGAAGAACCGAACGAGCGCCGCCGAGACCCCGGTCGAGACGTGGGTGATGTGGGTCTTCGCGCCCGTCTCGGCGGCGAGCACCAGGGCTGTTGCCGTCGCCACATCCTCGGCGCTGGCCGGAGATCCAGGCACGCCAGCGAGCGCGGCAACGGCCCCATCGTGGACGACGCCGGTCGCCAGCGTGTGATCCTCACAATGAAGCAAAACAGGCAGACCGGCGGAGTGGGCGTACAGCATGGCGTTGCGTAGCACCCCGGCTGACTGCGTGCCGAGCCCGTCGTCAGACATGCACAGGGCTCCGGCTTCTTTGAGGAGCCGCATCTCCGTGAGGCGTTCGCCCTTCAGTCCGACGTGCAGCGCCGCCGAGACGTAGGCCCGCACCCGCGACTCCCTTTCGATGCGGCGCAAGAGCCCGGAGACGACGACGGGTTTATCAACGACGGGGTCCGTGTTCGGCATCATCACGACGCCCGTGAAGCCGCCCACCGCCGCGGACGCTGAGCCGCTCTCGATGGTCTCCTCATCCTCCCTGCCCGGTGTACGCCAGTGGGCGTGCACGTCCACGAAGCCGGGGAACAGGTGCAGACCATCAGCGTCGATCTTGCGTATGCCACGTAGCCCGTCCCCGACTTCCCCAACACGCCCATCGACGATACGCACGTCCTTCACGCCGTCGAGGCCGGTAGAAGGATCGAGAACGCGGGCGTGGCGAATTACCAGTTCGGGGTTGTGTCCGTTGCGACGGGTCACGCGGCTACTTCGTGGGCGACGCCGGTGGCGAGGGTAAGGACCGCGGAGCGGAGGGCGACTCCGGCGGCGACCTGGTTTGGAATCAGCGAGGCTTCGTTGAGCACCACATCGCCGGAGATCTCCACTCCCCGGTTGACCGGACCGGGGTGCATGACCCTCACACCCCGGCGCAGGTGCCGCTGGGCGACACCGTAGTAAGCGCCATATTCGGCAACGGACGGTATGCGCGGCGAGCCACCAGTCATCCGCTCGTTCTGGAGCCTGAGCATGTAGAGTACCTCCGCGCCCCACTCCATTGCAGCGTCCACGGAGGGCAGTATCGGCAGGTTCCAGGCATCTGTATCCAGAGGGAGAAGCGTGCGCGGTGCGACGAGGGCGACATCCATCCCAGCCCCCAAGAACGCGGGGATCACACTTCGCGCCACCCGGCTGTGCAGCACATCGCCCACGATGGCGGCCCTGCGTCCTACGAGGTCTTCAAAGCCGTCGAACGCTTCGCTGAGCGCACAGAGATCCAGGAGCGCCTGGGTCGGGTGCTGTCCGCACCCGTCGCCCGCGTTCACCACGGCAGCGCCGATGTGCCTGGAAGCGAGCCTGGCCGCCCCGGCGGCAGGATGCCGGAGTACGATGGTATCGGCGCCGAGGCTGTCCAGCGTCACGACGGTGTCTACCAGCGACTCACCCTTGACGATAGCCGAACCTTTCTCGGATAGCGAGATCACATCCGCCCCGCATCGCCGGGCAGCCAGCTCGAACGACACCGCCGTCCGCGTCGAAGCCTCGAAAAACGCCAGGCAGACGGTCTTTCCGGCGAGCGGTTTCGAGAGGCGCCCCTCGGCCACGTCACGGGCGAGATCCAGTATCTCGCGCAGCTCTTTGCGGTTCGTTCCTTCCAGCGTCAGGAAATCTCTACTGTGCAACGACGATCACCCCGTCCTCCCCGTCGGTCTCCTCCAGCTCCACCAGTACCCGTTCCCCCCGGGCCGTCGGCACATTCTTCCCCACGTGATCCGCCCTGATCGGCAACTCTCTATGTCCCCGGTCTACCAGTATGGCGAGCCTGACGGCGGCTGGCCTTCCAAGCTCTAACAGAGCGTCTATCGCGGCCCGCGCCGTGCGCCCCGTGTACAGCACGTCGTCGACCAGCACTACGGTTCGTCCCGTCACGTCGAACGGCACGTCGCTCTCCCCCACCTCCGGCTCCTCGCCGTCGAGGTCGTCCCGATGCATCGTGATGTCCAAGGATCCAACGGGCACGCCGAGGCCCTCGAACTGCCTCAGGTTGTCCGAGATGCGCCTGGCGAGCGGCACGCCGCGCGTCAGCACCCCGACGAGGGCGAGCTCTTGCAGCGACGATGCGTTTCTTTCGAGGATCTCGTGCGAGATACGCCGCAGGGAACGGCTAATACCGTCGGCGGAGAGTACCCACGACCGGGTGTGTTCGCGGACGCTCGTTCGGTCCAACTAGTAACCTCCTTCGCGCCTCACGGGACGCCGTTAAAGGTTGGTTCCTGTTGGCGGGCAAGCTACCAGAGCAGAACGAGCCCGTCAAGCCTGGCGGCCGTCTCCTGGTCCCCGTACTTTGGTACAGGCCGAAAACCGTACACCCGCACGATGCACTCAACGCTCCCGCATTCCACGATAAGGCCGCACCAAGCAAGTTAAGGAGGGTATCTGGATGGAGGATCAGCCGGAAACAGGGCAACGCGAGGCTGTAACGGTCGTTGGCCTGGGCGCAATAGGCTCGGCACTGGCAGGCGAGTGGCTTTGAGGTTGGGGGTCTGAAGTACGTCAGGGAGCTCGTAGATCGGCGGGTATCCGAGGGCCGCGGAGTCGACGGTTTCTCCAGCCTGATCGAGACAATCAACGGCCAACGGGCGGGCGGTTTTCGTCGTGGACGACATCGCATCCCGCCAGCCGTGGCGCGTCCAGTGCCTGGAGATCCGGGGTCACGCCGAGGCGATACATACGCCCGACACGACGATGGTCCGTGTGCATCCTGAGAGGATCATCAGCTTCGGGATAGACGATCCGGACCAGGAACCCCACAAACTCACCCCGAACATCCGCGGCGCCACCGAACCGCCGGACAGGCTCGCAAGGAAGTGAAAGTTCTTGACATGAGCAGGAGGCAACCCACATGAGCATGGTAGATCAGCACGGCGGAACTAATAGCGAGTGGGAGATAGCGAAGTTTGACGCAGACGCATACCTCACCCGCATAGGGTACAGTGGGGATCTGCGCGCCAATGTGGACACGCTATTTGCTCTACATCGAGCGCACGCAGATAGCATTCCGTTCGAGAACCTGAACGTCGTGCTGGGACACGGTATCTCGCTGGATATGGACGACTTGCAGGACAAACTCGTCCGTCAGCGGCGCGGCGGGTACTGTTTCGAGCACAACCTTCTGTTCTCGGCCCTGCTGGAACGTATCGGGTTCAGGGTGCGGCGGCTCGCCGCCCGCGTACAGCCAGCCCGGACGCACATGCTGAGCATCGTCGAGGTTGGGGGGAGGGAGTGGCTCGCGGATGTCGGCTTCGGGGCAACTCTTTTGGAGCCGATCCCGTTCGATGACGGCGCCATTTCGCATCAAGGCGGCTGGACTTACGGGCTCGCGAGGCGAGGTGACGGCTCGTGGAGGCTGAGATCTCCTGACGCAGACGGCTGGATGGATCTCTATTTGTTCACCGAGGAGCCGCAGCGCCACATAGACTACGTGGTCTACAACCACTACACGGCGACCCATCCAAACTCACCGTTCGTGAGAGGGCCGAGAGCCGTGAGGGTCAAACCGGACGTCCGGTATACGCTCGGCGGAAGCACGTTCATCTCAAAATTCCCCGATGGCTCCTCGGAGAAGCAGAACCTACCCGAAGACGAAGTGATAGCGATGCTTCGTGAAACCTTCGGCATCGTTCTTTCCCCGGAAGATACGTCGCGGCTACGAGAGCTCCTTGCTACGGAGAACCGGGATGAAGCCGGCCAGATCTGAGACCAGCCGCCGGAGCAGGCGCGCCTATCGCCTGGGTGGTAGTCTCAACCGGTAGCCTGTCAACCCTCCTGCTGACCGGGGCCGGCACGGCGGCGCTCACCTTCGTATTCCTCCGCCTCAAGCATTGAGCGGACACGCTTCACGGCGGCACGTCGGCCGGCAAGCCGAGCGAGATGGCGGATTGCTCCAGATCATTCGGTATCTCCGACTCGAACTCCATAGCTTTGCCCGTTACCGGATGCTCGAATACCAGCTTCTCGGCGTGCAGCCAGAGCTGCCTTTTCTCGACGGCATTTCCGTAGAGCGGATCGGCGTACACGGGATGGCCGATGGCGCTCATGTGAACCCGGATCTGGTGCGTCCTCCCCGTCTCCAGCCGTACCCGGAGCATCGTATACCCGGTGGTCTCCCATAGCCTCTCGAAGTGCGTGACAGCGGCCTTCCCCACCCCGGCGGCCATGAGCGTGGGGTTGTCCGGGTCCCGGCCAACGGGCGAGTCAACCATACCGGTAGCCGGAAGCCCCGCGCCAACGACGATAGCCCGGTAGATACGGCGAACTTGCCGCGAGGACAGCATCGCCACCAGCCCGGAATATGCGGGCTCGCCTTTCGCCACGACCATCAGGCCGGAGGTGTCCCTATCCAGACGGTGGACGATGCCGGGCCGCGTAGAATCCTCGCCACCCGCGATGCCCCGGTCGAGGAGCGCGTTGACCAGCGTTCCAGAAAGGTTGCCCGCGCCGGGATGGACGACGAGGCCGGCCGGCTTGTCCACTACGAGCAGGTGATCGTCCTCGAAAACGATCCGGACGGGTATCTCCTCCGGCCTGGGTGTCTCGTCCGGCATCTCCGCCTCGACGCGCTCGCCGCCGTGCAGGCGGTAGGAAGGCAAGACTTCCATTCCATCCACCCGCAACGAGCCGTCCCGGATCATACGCTGCGCGAGGCTGCGGCTGATGTCGAGACGGTCGGCCACGAGACGGTCCAGACGCTCTCCGGCCTCCTCCAGCGTAACCTCGAATCTTTCCACGGTGGTTTTCGGGTCTCCCGGAAGCGTCTCGCAGCCGCAGCTACACTGGTAGTTTTTCTATATGCGGTTTCAGGGCCTTCTCCAGCCGGATCATGTTGTCGATCATGGCGTCCTGGATGTCCGGCCAGCGGTCCTCGTCGCGCAGGCCGCCCTGCGAGATCGGCGCTACGATTCGGCAGGCGCGTTTATCTTCCAGGCGTCGCCACCAGAGGTTCCTGCCAAACTTGCTCTCGATCTCATCCTTCCGCGCGGCGAAATAGTCAAATACGGCCACGTTCCGCTCGTCGCTGGCTTTAGGGTCATAGATGTAGAGATCCACTTCCGCGTCCTGCTGACGGATCACGTAGCGAAAGCCCATACCGCGCTTGCCCGATCTCCGCCAGCCACTGCCGAGGTAGTAACGTCCGCTGGGCGATTTGTGGGCATGAAGATCCGTCTTGTGGCTAGCCCTTTCCAGCAGCTCCGTCCAGAACCGATTTCTGATCTCCTCAATCATAAAGAACCTACCTGTACTCGGTTATCTCGCCAAGCGTGGATGCTTCAGCAAGCCCTAAAGCTCTTGCCGTATCTCCTGTGCCTGCGTGCCCCGCAGGAGCACGATCTTGTCCCTTCCCGGCGCGCCCCGCACGACTTCGACGCTTGAAGCAGCGACACCAAAGATGCCGGCCAGAAACCCTTCCAGCTCGGCGTTCGCCCCCCGTCGGTAGGCGGAGCGGCCACCCGAACCTTGAGCGCCGAGCCTCCGTATACCCCATTCCAGCGAAGTGTTCCTGACGCGCGGCGAGACCCGGACGTTCAGCAGGGCTCCGTCTTTGCTCTCCCGGACGCACCCCTCAGCCACGTCGGCGCAGGAAGCGGCTGGCCCTGGACATGCGGCCTTCCTCGCCGTTCCCGGAAGCGTTTTTCTTCTCGGCGTCCTCCCAGAACTCGTTGGAGCCGCTGTCCCGGGCCAGCGTGGCTTCGTTATTTTCTTCACTGTGGCTGGCTTCGGCTTTCGGCTCTCGCTGTGCGCTCTCGGGCTCCGTCTCCGCCGTCGAGGGCTCTACTTCGGGTTCCTCCACCTCCGGTTCTTCGGGCTCGGCAGCGGAAGAGGTCTCTGTCTCGAAAACGGGGCTGCTCTCGGGCTCCTGCTGGGACACCGGCTCTTCAGAGGACGTTGAGGTTTCTCCGGCCGGTTCATCCGCGCCACCTGGGACCACCGCTGCTTGCGGGCTCATATCTATGCGCTGCGTCGCCTGATCGTCGGCCTCCTCGAACGGCTCGTGCTCCTCCGTCCGATCCTCTCCGGTCTCCTCCACTGGAAGTTCGTCTTGGAGGGCGCTCCTCTCGTTTTCAGCCGCCACCCGGGCGGCGGCGATGGACTCCAGGTCCACGCGCTCCCGGAGCGAGGCTTCGATCTCCCGGGCCGTCGCCACGTCGGTGTTGTCCATAACTTCCAGGTAGCTCTTGAGGAGGTGTCTGAAATCCGCGGCAAAGAGCTGCTTGGCGTTTCTCAACGCCTCGTAGGACTCCTTGATCCGCTCTACACGCTCGGAGGTATCGGCCAGCATGCGATGTGAACGCGCCTTCGCGTCGTTTATGGTTAGTTCCGCCTCCCGGTTTGCCGTCTGGCGCACGTTCTCTGCGTCCCGGTTCGCCGTCTGGCGCACGCTCTCCGCCTCCTGGGTGGCGGTCCGCCGCAGGTCGTTGGCGGCCTGTTCGGCGTGGACCAGCGCCGCCCGGATAGAGCCCTCTAGCTCGTCGAACTGCTCCAGCCGCTGCTTGAGGCTCGAAGACTCCTCCCGCAGCCGCACGTTCTCCGAGTAGGTACGCTCGAACTCGTCGGCGACCCCGTCCAGGAAGTCGTCCACCTGGTTCGCATCGTAGCCGCGCAGGCTGCTCTTGAACTCCTTGCGCCGAATGTCTGTCGGCCTGATCGCCATGCTATATCACCCCGTTACTGGTCCGATGAAGTTTTCAATAACCACGTTGTTCAACAGGCTCCGCGCTATCATGAGCCCTATTATTGCGATGATCGGCGAAAGGTCTAACCCGAACCCGCCAAGCTGAACCATCGGGATGCGGCTTCGAATCGGCATCAGGATCGGGTCGGCCACCGCCCGCACCGCGTCGTAAACGGCCTGGAAGAACGTGCTCGAAGGGTATCCGGGCAACCAGTTGATCACGATGTTCGCCAATATGAACCCGAAGAGTATCCAGTACGCATAGTCCACAATCCCAGACAACAGGCTCGCCACGGAGAACCCGAAGTACACCGCCTCCTGGATCAGGGCCACGTACATTACCGGCCCAACCCTCGCGCCTGTTCCGCCGCGGCGGCGATTCCGTCGTATACGGCGCCGACGAACCCGGCCTTCTCCATCGCCACGAACGCGGCCGCCGTGGTGCCGCCGGGCGTCATTACTTCGTCGCGCACCTGATGCGCGCTGCGCTCCTTGAGCAGAACCGAAGTGCCGCCGATCGTCCCGACGACGAGCCGCTTGGCCACGTCTCTCGGGATACCCTCGCGCACGCCAGCCTGTATGAGAGCATCGGCGAAGAGGGCCACGTATGCCGGTCCCGAGCCGTGCAGAGCGGTCGCGGCGTCGAAGAGACGCTCGGGCAACTCCATCACGTCCCCCACGGAACGGAAGATCTCCATCACCGTAGGCAGCATCCCGCGTCCCGGTTCGTTGGAGGTAATGACCGCCGATCCCAGGCCCACCGACGCACATACGTTGGGCATAACGCGCAATACTGGCGTGCCCTCGGGCAGACGCTTTTCGATGGAGGAGATGGGCACGCCAGCGGCGACGCTGGTCACGGCCTTCTCGGTGCCTGCGAGAGACGAAGAAATCTCGTCGACAACCGTTCCCATATCCCACGGCTTGACGGCCATTATGAGCAGGTCACTGCGCTCCGCCAGTTCGCGGTTCGATGTGGTGGTCCAGATCCCACGCTGTTCTGCATAGGGCGTCAGGTATTCCTGATGCACGTCGCTGATGCCGAGTTCGAACGAGTCGGCCTGCGCGAGCCGGACGAGGAGCGAACCGCCGATCTTGCCGGCCCCGATTATTCCTACCCTCGTCAAGTCTCCCTCGCCCTCACCACGGATTCGCCAGGATCAGAGCTGGTTGAAGAAGGCCCTCTCGGCCAGCCGCTTGCGCTCCTCGGCGCTGACCTCGACGTTGCGCGGGGTCAGCAGGAACACCCGGTTGGCGACGGTCTGGATGTTGCCGTCGAGGGCGTAGGTGAGGCCGGAGCAGAAGTCCACCATCCTGCGCGACAGATCGGCATCTACGCTCTGGAGGTTGAGGATGACAGGCTGCTGGCGCTTGAAACGGTCGGCGAGGGCCTGGGCGTCGTTGAAGCTTGATGGCTCCACCACGCTCACGCGGGTCGGGCGCTGATCCGGCACGGCCCGCAGGTGCGGCGGGTTCTGGCCTCCCTGGTAGCGTTCACTCCGGTTCGAACCTTCGCTGCCGAAGAGATCGCCGAGGGAAGTCCCGAAGGCCGAGGAGCGTTCTGTCCGTCCCAGCCGCCTCACGGCGGGACCAACCTCCTCTTCGGAAGAGCCTGCGGCGTACGCGCTCTTGCCGTACATGGCCTCCTCTTCCTCTTCCTCGTAATAATCATCTTCCACGCCGAACCCGAACCAGGCCGCGATCCGATCCATACGATCCCTAACTCCCATCCTGCCTCCTCACGGGCCGTCACCCCCGATGATGGTCCGTCCTATTCTTACCAGGGTGGCCCCTTCTTCAACCGCCACCCCATAGTCGTTGCTCATGCCCATGGAGAGCTCCGATAGCTCGAAATGGGAACTCCACCATCCGTGTAGCCTATCACGGATCGCCCGGAGCTTCGCGAAAACATAACGTACATTCTCCGCGTGTTCAACCGCTGGCGCAAGCGTCATGAAACCCCGCACCCGCACCAGGCCCTCGGTACCGGCCGCCGCCTCCAGCAGGCGCTCGGCCTCCGTCTCGCCCACGCCGTACTTGGACTCCTCCCCGCTGACGTTGACCTGGATCAGCACGTCAGCCCCCCCCGCAGGAGCCCGCTTCCCCAACTCTTCGACCAGCCGAACGGAATCCACGGAGTGTATTAGCGAAACCCGCGGAACTACTTCCCTGACCTTGCGCCGCTGCAGGTGCCCGATAAAGTGCCACTCGAACGTATCCCCGAAAACGTCCTGCTTGGCCGCGAGGTCTTGGGCCCGATTCTCCCCCAGAAGATGAACGCCCACCGTTGCGAGGGCCCGTACTTGCTCCACCGAGTAATACTTGCTGGCTACTAGGATTCGAGTCTCATCCGGCCCGCGCCCGCTCCGCTCCAGCGCGTCCGCCACATTCTCCCGCACCACTTCGAGGCGCTCCCGAACCCGCGCCTCCAGCTTCTCGTCCGGCATCTCCATGACTAAGTACGCGCCACGCCGGCAAGATTGCGACCCGTCCGCGGCCCCTGCTTGCGATGCGAGTAGAAGAGATCCGGCCTGCACCCGCTGCACAGCCCGAGGTCGTGGATCTCCCGCACTCCGGCCTCCTGAAGGTTGATCCGGATAGCAGTCTGCAACGACAGGTAGCGCCCGAAGACCACTTCCTCCCCGAACCGTCCGGCGAACGTCCGCGCCAACTCCTCCGAGACCTCATAACAGCAACCTCTGATAGACGGCCCGACGTAAGCTCGCAGCCCCGATTCTCCCATCTCCCGCGCGGCCTTCGCGGTCACCCCAGCCAGCGTCCCGCGCCACCCGGAGTGGACCATACCCACGCCCCGCTCCCCTACGAGCGCCACCGGCACGCAGTCCGCCACGGCGACCACCAGCGAGAACCCGTGCCGTTCGGTGACGAGCGCATCTGCCTCTCCAGCGAACCCGGCCTCCAAGACCTGGACGACGCCATCCCCCGCGACCTGCTTCACCCACGCAGAGGGACGCCCGTCCATCGCCTCCCGGATACGACGCAGGTTTTCGGCTACGGCTTCCTCACCATCACCGACCACCTTGGAGACATTGAGGCTGTCGTAGGGAGGATCCGAGGCGCCGCCGAGGCGGGTGAAGAACCATACGTTCGCGCCTTGCGGTTCGGGCTCCGGACAGACGAAGACGGCGCCCCCGGCTGCGGTCCTTATCGCAGCGGGGGCGCCATCGATGGAAGAGATATCCTGGCGCACGCCTTCCGTGGGCGGTTACCGGCGCCGGAGGAAGGCCGGTATGTCGAGAACGTCGCCGTCCTGGGCCGGCGGCGGGGCGGCGATATCTTCCTCCGAAGTATCCGTGATCGTCCGCTCCGTGCGGCGCTGATTGGCGAGCCGCTGGTCGAAGCCCGTGGCGATCACGGTTACGCTCACACGCTCCCCTTGAGACTCCTCCACCACCGCGCCGAAGATCAGGTTCGCGTCCTGATGGGCCGCGTTGTGGACTATCTCCGCAGCCTCGTTGACCTCGAAGAGCCCGAGGTCCTGACCACCGGTAATGTTCAGGATAATCCCGGTCGCACCCTCGATGCTCGCCTCGAGCAGCGGGCTGGATATGGCCTGCTTGGCCGCCTCCGACCCCCTGCTCTCGCTACTCGACTCTCCTATGCCCATCAGGGCCGAGCCGGAGTTGGACATGATCGTGCGCACATCCGCGAAGTCCAGGTTGATGAGGCCCGGCACCGTGATGAGATCGGTGATGCCCTGCACGCCCTTCCTGAGCACGTCGTCCGCCATCTTGAAAGCATCCATCATCGAGGTCCGCTTCTCAGCCACCTGAAGCAGCCGGTCGTTCGGGATGATGATGAGAGCGTCCACGTTCTCCTTGAGGCGCTTGATGCCCTCCTCGGCGTACGTCGAACGCCGACGTCCTTCGAAAGCAAACGGGCGGGTGACGACGCCCACGGTGAGAGCCCCGGCTTCGCGGGCGATCTTGGCGACCACCGGAGCGGCCCCCGTGCCCGTGCCGCCGCCCTTGCCAGCGGTGACGAACACCATGTCCGCGCCGCGGATAGCCTCTTCGATCTCGGCCTTGTTCTCCTCGGCGGCCTCCATCCCGATCTTCGGATCAGCCCCAGCCCCGAGACCGCGGGTGAGCTTGTCCCCGATGTGGATCTTCTGGTCCGCATCCGTCATCTGCAGAGCCTGGGCATCGGTGTTGACCGCAATGAACTCCACCCCTTGCAGGCCGGAGTTGATCATGCGGTTCACGGCGTTGGTTCCGCCGCCGCCAATCCCAACAACCTTGATAACCGCTAAGTAATTCGTACCCGCGTCCAACATAACTCCATAACCCTCCGTCGCCCGTTCTCCCACTTTAACCCGGTTCAAATGCCCCGGAACCAACTCTTGACCGCCGCCACTATGCTACCAAAGCTGGTAGCCCTTGCACCTTTACCTTTCGGTGTAAGGTCACTGTTTCTGGCCGAGAAGTATAGCAGACCCACAGCTGTCGCATACTGAGGCTTTTGTACAGGTTTAATGTCACCTTTTACCCTTCGGGGTAAGGCGGTACGGGCGCGCATCCCGAGTACATCTTCGGCGAGTTCGGTCATTCCTTCGAGCAGGGAGCCTCCGCCGGTGAGGACAACGCCCCCGGGCAGCATGTTCAGGAGGCGCGCCTGATCCAGAGACTCGCGGGCGTACTCCATGACCTCGTGGGCGCGGTATTCCAGGATCTGGCTCATGAAGTTCGCGTTGTAGTGGCGATCATCGAGTTTCACGGCGGCCACGGGATCCACGGAATCGGAGATCACGTTTCCGTAGCGTACCTTCAACTCTTCGGCTGCATCGAATGACACCTTCAAACCGTAGGCCACGTCCGAAGTGAAGGCTGCTCCCCCGAGCGGTATCACGGAGGTGTGGGTAAGAGCACCCCTCATAAAGGCAGCGATGTCGGTAGTGCCGCCGCCGATGTCGAGCATGGCAACGCCGTCTTCGCGGTCGGATTCCAGCAAGCAAGCCTCTGCGGAGGCCAGTGGTTCTAGCACTACGCGCGAGACCTCCACGCCACAATCCTCCACCGCGTACAACAGATTCTGGATGCTGGAGACAGCGCCGCTCACCACATGGGCCCGCAGCGTAACCTTGCGGGCGGCCAGGCCGACAGGTTGTTTGACGCCTTCGGAGCTGTCAAGCACGTAGCCGCGGGGGACCACGTGGAGCACACGCTCGTCCTCGTCCTGGTGGACCTGACGCGCCTCCGCATTAAGCTTCTTTATGAACCTCTCCGTTACCTCGAGGTTCTTGGAACGGTTGAGCAACGTGACATCGGTGTTGAAGGACGAAATGTGGCTACCGGCAATGCCCACGCTTACAGAACCACCACGCACACCGCAGGCATCCAGGGCTTCGGCTATGGACTCTGCCGCCAGCTCTCTGTCAACCACGACGCCACGCTTGAGACCGCGGCTCGGCGCCTCGCCGGCGGCAAGCACCTCGGCCCAGCCCCTCCGGCTATCCACCCGTCCAGCGATGGCCACGATCTTGGTGGTCCCGACATCTATCCCATAGACCAGCGACTGCCCCATAGGCTAACCGATTCCGCCAGATTCCGAACCAGACTTCCGGGAACTCTGGAGCCTTCCTACCACGACCCTGCCGTCATTACGCAATTCGAAGCGCCGGGCTTTGGGGTTTTCAGACATGATCCCCGGCAGGGCCTTCGCCTGGGCCTCGCCCAGACCGCCCGTGAAGATCACGGTTCGTCCCCTCACCGTCCCCCTGAAGCCGCCCGCGCCAGCGCCGTCCACGGACTCCAGGGAAACCCCGTTGCTCTCAAGGACCCTCCCAGCCCTCAAAATCCCCTCCAGTTGATTCTCGTCCAACTCGACCTGCTCCAGGCTCGCTCCCCCGAGCCCCGGAAGCTCCGTACCGTCCGCCGCAAAGATCTCCCGTTCTCCATTGACTTCGGCGTTCAATACGGCTTTCCGTTCCTTAACCTCGACTGCAACTATACCTGAATCCCAAACTTTACGCACCTCTACACTCTCAACCCAAGGATCAGCCTTTATCTTGCTCTCCAACATCGTGGAGTTCAGGGTGAGCAGGCTGGCGCGGTCGGGCACGAAGTCAGAGGCTTCGGATTCGGGGAACATGTGGGCTCCTCTGACCTCTATTCCTGTAACGGGGTATATCAGGTAGGAAACCATGTAGACGATGGCCGCCGTGAGGGCGGCGACGGCCGCCGCGATGCACAGTGACTGCACAATGTGTTTCGCTGGCACGCGCAAGACTACAGCAACGCCAGCAACTCGTCGCCCACCCTGGAGATGTCTCCGGCACCCATCGTGAGGACGGTATCATTTGGGGCGGAAATTTCGCGGAGCACGCACGGGATCGAGTTCTGTTCGGGGACGTAGTAGACGTCGGGGTGCTGGCGAGTCTCGCAGATGGCGTCCACGATCAGCTTCCCGCTCACTCCAGGCTGGGGCATCTCACCGGCGCCGTACACGTCGGTGATGAGCACGGCGTCGGCCCGGGAGAAGGCGTTGCCGAACTCCCGGTAGAACCTGCGAGTGCGCGAGTAGCGGTGGGGCTGGAACACGGCGATGATCCGCCCATCGGAAGTCGTGCGGGCCACGTCGAGCGTCGCGGAGAGCTCCGTCGGGTGATGGGCGTAGTCGTCCACCACCCGGATTTTGGATTTCTCTCCCTTGAGCTGGAAACGGCGCCGCACGCCCCCGAAGTTCTTCAGGCTCCTGGCGGCTTCGAGAGCATCGCGGCCGATCCAGCGCGCCACCCCGGCGGCGGCCAGGGAGTTGAGGGCGTTGTGCCGCCCGTGTACCCCGAGCTCCACGACGCCCCGCTCCCGTCCATCCTCGAAGAGCGTGTAGGCGTCGGAGGACAGAATATCCGCCCGCAGATCCCCGGCTTGGATGCCGTACGTCGTAACCGGGCAAGGCGAGCGCCCGGCGAGGCGCAGGCAGTTCTCATCGTCGGCGCAGACGACGAGGTGACCGGAGGACGGCAGGGCGGCGACGAACTTCGAGAAGGTCTCCATCACGTCGTCGAGCGAAGAATAGAAATCCGGGTGATCGAACTCCACGTTGGTGATCACGGCCACCTGCGGGTGGAGCATCAGCAGCGAACGGTCGCTCTCGTCGGCCTCGGCCACGATGAGGTCGCCCCGGCCCTCGACTACGTTGCTTCCTATGTCGTTGAGCTCGCCCCCGATCAGGGCCGTCGGGTTTTCTCCAAGAGCCCTGAGGACGTGGCTCGTCATGCTCGTGGTGGTGGTCTTGCCGTGTGTCCCGGCCACGGCCACGCTGCGTCCGCCTTCCATTATGGACGCCAGCGCCTCGGCACGGGCGATCACAGGTATCGAACGCCGGTGGGCCTCCAAGAGCTCCAGGTTGGTCTTGGGGATGGCCGTGGAGATCACGACTCGCTCCACATCCCCCACCTGCTCCGTGGCGTGCCCGATGTACACCCGCACGCCCGCCTCCTGGAGTCTTCGGGTATAAGGGGACTCTTTGAGGTCCGAGCCGGAGACGGTGTGGCCCTGGTTTTTCAGGACCTCCGCGATGCTGCTCATTCCCGCGCCTCCGATGCCGATCATGTGAATCCTCATGCCTTACCCCCATGCGCCGTTGACACGCCCAGTAGTCTCCGCGCGATCTCGCTCGACGCTTCAGGCGTCGCGAGTTCTTTCATCCGGCCAGCCAGCCGTGTCCGCCGCCCATTGTCTCCCAGCAGCTCCTCGACCCGCCTACGAAGCGTCTCCGCAGTGACTTCGGAGTCACGAAGCAACTCAGCGGCCCCTCGCTCCGTGAAGTAGCGGGCGTTGTGCAACTGATGATCGCCAGTGGCATATGGGAAAGGAATCAGCACCGAAGCCCGTCCCACAGCCGCAAGATCAAACAGCGACCCAGCGCCCGCGCGGGTGATCACGACCTCCGCCGCCGCCGCATACCTCCACAACTCGTCAACGTATTCTAGTATTATGTGGTTTTTGTTCCGGGTGGAGAGCTTTGGGAAATCGCGGCGGCCGGCGATCTGTACCACGGCATACGGGGTATCCTCGCCGAACGCTTGTTCGGCTGCAAGGTTTATCTTGAGCGCGCCGCCGCTGCCGCCGAAGATCAGGACGACGGGCGGCTCCAAGCCGAGGTTGCGCAACGCTTCTTCTCTCGACGTTTCGAAGAATTGCCTGCGGGTGGGCATTCCGACCCAGTCCGCTGCCCTGAAACGTTCCGCGGCCGCCGGGAAGGTTACTAGGACTTCTCTGGTCAGGCGGCTGGCGAACCGGTTCACGCGTCCCGGAACGGAATTTTGCTCGTGCAGGAACGTGGGCGCGCCAAGCGTGCTGGCTGCCAGGACAGCGGGGGCGCTCGCGTAGCCGCCGACGCCCAGGACGGCCGAGGGTCGAAATGCTGCGATGATCCGGCGGCAGCGTGCGACGGCCCGGGCGAAGAGCAGGACCGCGCGGACGCGGGCCGTTGGGCCGCCCGCCAACCCCTGCAGGGGCAGGGAGTGGAGCCTGTAGCCGTTCTTGGGCACCAGATCAGCCTCGATGCCCGAAGCCGCGCCGACGAACTCCACCAAGGCTCCTTTCGAGCGCAGGCTATCCGCCACGCAGAGCGCGGGGATCGCGTGTCCTCCGGTCCCGCCGCCGGCGATCAATATCCGCCGCGGCGGCTCGTGGTTTCGTGGCTCGCGGCCTGGTGGCGCGTGGTTTGACTTCTCTGGCTCGCTCACTATCCTCCGAAATCCTGTACAGAATCCCCACGGCCGCGAAGCAGACCAGCATGCTCGATCCGCCGTAGCTCACGAACGGCAGCGTCATGCCTGCCAGCGGCAACACGCCCATCGCCGCCCCGATGTTGAAGACGGCCTGGGCCGTGATCGTGGTGGTCAGCCCGGCCGCCAGGCAACGTCCCAACACCGATGGCGCGTGCAGTGAAATCCTCAACCCGGCGAGAGCCAGGAACACGAAGGCGCCTATAACCAGCACCATCCCAAGCAACCCGAGCTCCTCGCCGATGAGCGCAAAGATCATATCCGTCCGCAACTCCGGGACGTAGGTTCCTTCCGCGCCAGCGCCAGCGCCCGAGCCGAACCAGTCGCCAGACTGAATGGCCGTCATGGACTGTACCACCTGATAGCCGGAGCTTTGTGCAACGGACCACGGATCGAGGAATGTAAAGAACCTCTCCCGACGGTACGGGGCCAGCAGCATGACGCCAACGAGCACGGCAACCCCCGCGCCGCCGAACAGCAGCAGATCCCACGTTCGGAGTTCCGATGCCCATAGCACCCCCGCGGCTCCCGCCAGAATCATCACCGAAGTTCCGAAGTCCGGCTCCAGGACTACCAGCCCGAAGAGGACCCCGATCACGGCCAGAAGCCCGAAAGGCAGTCCTGAGCCGGGACGAAGACGGGCTACCCACAGGCTGGCCACGACGACGGCCGCGATCTTGGCGAACTCCGCAGGCTGGACCATGAAGAACCCGAGGTCGAACCACCTGCGCCCGCCACCGATCTCCATCCCGATGCCGGGTATCAGCACCAGTACCAGGCTCACCAACACCACACCGAAGAATATGGGGCCCACCTTCCGCCAGGCCGTGTACCGGACGCGGCTCGCCAGGAAGAAAGCCATCACCCCAAGCACCACATGCCCGGTGCGCACGATCAGGTAGGACGCACCGCTCTCCCTGTAGGTCGCCGAATAGACCATGACGAGGCCGAGTAGCGAAAGTCCGAGGGCGGCTAGGAAGAGGTTGGTTCGCAGGCTCGTCAACCGGGATCACCCCCACCCCTTGGAGACCCGTCCGGCGGCGAAATCGCCTGCCACCAGGCTTGCGAAAACCCGCCCCCGCTCCTCGTATCCCGCGAACTGGTCGAAGCTGGCGCATCCAGGCGAGAGCAACACCACGTCTCCGGTTCGCGCCAGCTCCTCTGCTTCTGCTACAGCTTCCGCAAGCTTCGGGGCAACGCCCGCGGGACCACCCCACTCTCTGCGCAGGAAATCCAGGATCCGGGGCCCCGCCTCACCCTGACAGACTACGGCCTTGCAGTGGGCGAGGGCCGGGAGCAACTCGGCGAAGTCCGTGTGCTTCTCCGAACCACCCAGTATCAGGACAACGGGCTGCTCGAAGCTCTCCAGGGCCGCCGAGACCGCCGCCGGATTGGTTGCCTTGGAATCGTCCACGTACAACACGCCGTCCCGATCCGCAACCACCTGCATACGGTGCGGCTTGAGCCGGTAGCCGAGCAGCCCGTCTCGTATCTCGCCCAGGCCCATCCCCATGCGCTCTACAGCAGCAGCCGCGAAGAGCGCGTTCTCATGATTGTGCGTGCCGGCGAAGCCAAGTTCGTACTCCCCGCATATCTCCTCGGCGCGCAACATCAGGCGTCCGTCCCGGATGCCCGTCCCACCTTCCCCGATAATCAGGGTTTCGGCTGGCAGCCCACATGCTGCTTCCCGCCCAACAGGATCGTTCGCGCTCACGAGCGCCAGGTCGTCAGGACCTTGTCCCTCGAAGACACGTAATTTGTCCGTGACGTACTCTTCGAAGGAATCGTGCCAGTTCAGGTGATCCGGGCGCACGTTGAGGAGCGCCGCTACCTCGAAACCCGGGTCGTCCATGTAGTGTAGCTGGAAGGAAGAGACTTCCAGTATCAACAGCCCGGCCTGCCGGACTTCTTGCAGGCAGCCGGTCAGGGCGCGCCAGGAGTTTCCGGCGACGGCATGGGGAACGCCGGAGTGATTCAAGATAGTCCGGATCATATCCACCACCGTCGTCTTGCCGTTCGTCCCGGTGACGGCGACCGTCCGCACATCCGGCGCCAGCAACTGCAAACCGAGTGCGACTTCCGAAAGGATCGGAATTCCCTGCTTCTCGGCGGCTGAGAGAACCGCATCCCGCGGCCGTATACCGGGGCTGACGACCACCCGCTCGATACCTTCGAGAACCTCAGGCCCGGCGGGGAGATGGCTCTCGACGCCGAGCGCCGTAAGCGTCTGACGCAGTTCCCGGGAGTCGTTGGCGTCGGCGGCGATTATGGGTTCTTCGCTGTCGAGGAGGGCATGCGCAGCCGCGATCCCGGATTCTCCCAGCCCATAGACAAGAGTAGACATCTGAGGGGCCTCAGACCGCGTTGTAGAGTAGGAGGTAGTAGAGGAAAAAACCAAACGCCGAGAAAGCCGCCTGTACGATCCAGAACCGCACCACGATCTTGTTCTCCTCCCAGCCGGACAACTCGAAGTGGTGGTGGATCGGGGCCATCTTGAACACGCGCCTCCGCGTGGCCTTGAAGAAGCCATACTGGATGATCACGGAGAGGGCCTCGATGACGAACAGACCGCCGATGATCGGGAGTAACATCTCCGTCTTCGTCAGCACCGCAGCCGCGCCAAGCACGCCCCCGATGGCCAGCGAGCCCGTATCTCCCATGAACACCTGCGCAGGATGCGCGTTGTACCAGAGAAACCCGATGATGGCCCCCACCATCGCGCCGCAGATGATCGCCACGTCGTACTGGCGCTCCAGAAAAGCGATGCCCGTATAGGCCATAAGCGCAATGGCCCCCGTCCCGGCCGCCAGCCCGTCAAGCCCATCCGTCAGGTTCACGGCGTTGGTAACGCCCGCTATCACCAGCAACAGGAAGAAGCTGAAGAGCCCGATCCCGATGATCCCGGGTCCAAGCACCAGGTTCCGGTCGAGTCCTGGCACGATCACGTTCTGCGTAACGCCGACGTATCGCAACGCGAGCACGTCGGCCAGCACGACCGTCACGGCGAGAAGCAGGAACTTGTACTTCACGCTCAACCCTTCGCTGCGCTTCTTGGAGATCTTCTGCCAGTCGTCGTACAGCCCTATGCCCGCCGTCACGCCTATTAGCAGGAGCATCGCCACGGTCGGCCAGGAGTCGAACCGCGCCACCACGACCAGCGCAGCCACCAGGCCCATCAGCATGATCATCCCGCCCATAGTAGGCGTTCCGGCTTTGATCAGGTGCGTCTGGGGTCCCTCTTCCCGCACGAACTGGCCGAACTTGCGGGTCTGCATGAACTCGATGAACTTGGCGCCAAGGGCCACCGTCACCAGAAACGAGATCGCCGCCGCCAGCACAACGCTAAACAAGAGCTAGACTTTCTCTTAACTTCCGGGTCAAACGGTCTAAACCTACCCCTCTCGAACCCTTGACCACAACGTAGTCTCCGGCCCTTAACCGCTCACCGATCCCCTCTGCGGCGGCTTCCGCATCGTCGAAGAGGATCGTCTTCTCGGGGAAGGCTTCGGCGTACCAGCGGGCCTCGTCCCCAACGCAGACGAGCAGATCCACTCCCAACTCGGAGGCCAGCCGTCCGGCCTCGCGGTGGTATTCGCGGGCCGCAGGACCGAGCTCGAACATGCCGCCGAGCACGGCGACGAAGCGGCGGTTCTGGCGCAGCGCCTGATCCGCCCCGTAGCGCAGGACGGCCGAGATCGCGGCCGGAGAAGAATTGTAAGAATCGTCGTAAACGACGATATCGTCCTTCAGGTGATGTACTTCCCCGCGCAGGCCCGTGCGCCGCAGCCGGGAGAGTCCTCTGGCTGCGGCTTCGAGCTCGACGCCGAGGGCTAGGGCCCCTCCCAGCGCCGCCAGCAGTGGCTGTACCAGGTGCGTCCCGAAGACCGGACAACGAACCTGCGCCGAGCACCCGCCAAAGTGCACGACGAATTGCAGTCCGTTTTCGCCGTCCTCCACCTCCGAGGCCCACAGGTCCACGCCTTCCGCACCGTCGCGGTCGAAGGCGATGCGGCATCCCAGCTTCTTGCCCGGCCCTGTGGCAGCTTCTGGCACGCCGATCGGGTAAACAAAGACACCCTCGTCGGGCAGGGCAAGCGCCAATTCGCCTTTGGCGGCGGCGATCCCATCAAGGCTTCCAAACGATTCGAGGTGTATCGGGGCGATGGCGGTCAGAATTCCGACGTTCGGGGGTGCTATTTCGCACAGGTGCCTGATATCTCCTGCGTGCGTCGCACCCATCTCGAGTACGAGGACTTCCGTATGTTCGTCGGCCGCCAGCACTGTGAGGGGAAGTCCGATCTCGTTGTTGAAGTTGCCTTCCGTGGCCGAAACCCTCTTCCCTGACATACGTAAGATGGCCGCCAGTGCGTCCTTGGTCGTGGTCTTCCCCACACTGCCGGTGATGCCAACTATGGAGATAGGTGCGGCGCCATTATCATCCCCACGCGCGAGGCTCCAGCGGGCCAGGCGTTGCAGCGCGTCCAGCGGGTCATCGACTACGAGCGTTGGACCGTCGAGCGGCCTGGCGGCCACCGTTGCAACCGCGCCCATGGCGTGCGCCTGCGGCGCGAAGTCCGCACCGTCCACCCGTCCTCGAAGGCCGAAGAAGAGGTCCCCCTCTCGAACGCGCCGGGAGTCCACGGCCGCACCCCGGACGACCACGCCGCCATCAGCGTGCACCACCTCGCCGCCAACGGCGCGTGCCACCTGTGCAAGGGAAGCGGGCCTCATCTGGCTCCGTTCCTGGCTTTCGGCTGATCCGGCGGTACGTTGAAGTATCCGAGGGCGAAGCCCATTACGTCGTGGAAAGCGGGCGCGGCGGTCAGCTCACCCCAATAGGTCGTCTTGGGATCGTTCACGGCGATCAAGGCTACGTACTCTGGGTCTGAGACCGGGGCGAAGCCGATAAAGGAGGCCACGTATTTGTCGCCGTAGGTGCCGGTTTCGGGGTCGACCGTCTGCGAGGTGCCTGTCTTGCCACCCACGGTGTAACCTGGAATCTGGGCCTTGTAGCCCGATCCCTCCTCGACAACTCCCTGCAACATCCCGCGTACTATATCCGACGTTTTTTCGCTTATCACTCGCTTGCCAGCGGTTTCCGGCTCATCTCCCTGCACCACGTGCGGTGTGATGGTGTGCCCGCCGTTGACGAGCGCGGCATACCCCGAGACGAGTTGCAGCGGGGTGACGGAGAGTCCCTGACCGATTGGAATGTTGCCGATAGACGAGCCACTCCAGTCCTTGTAGGCTGGCACGACGCCAGGGTTTTCGCCCCACAGGTCTACACCCGTCGGCGCACCAAACCCGAATCGGTGTATGTACTCGGATAGTTTCTTTCCGCCGAGATCCTGCGCCACGTGCACAGCCCCGACGTTGCTCGAATGCATCAAGACATCGCCAGGGGACATTACCATGGTCTCGTGCGGCTGGGAATCGTGGATCACGCGGTCCGCGACCGTCATTTGGTCCGCGATCACATACTTGGTATTCGGCGTTACGGCGTGTTCTTCGAGCGCCGAGGCGACGGTGAACGCCTTGAAAGTGGACCCTGGCTCGTACGGGTCAGTGAGCACCCTGTTCCTTTGTTCCTCGGCAGAAGCTTCTCCGAAGTCGTTGTTGTCGTATGCCGGCACGTTGGCCAGGGCAACGACGGATCCGTCATCGACCCGCAACATCACCCCGATGGCGCTATGGGCTTTGCTCTTGTCTACGGTTTCGGCCAGGGCCTTCTGCAACTCTTCCTGTACCGCCATGTCCAGGGTCAACTTGATGTCTTCGCCTTTCTTGAGTTCGTCGTCGTAGCGCTCCTCGACCCCGCCATACGCGTCTCCATATTCACCCAGGTGGCCCGTGACCTGGCTCGCCAGGGTGCCGTCCGGGTATACGCGAACGGCATCCGGGGTTACCGTTATACCGTCCAGGCCGAGCGCCCAGATCTTGTCCGACATCCGGGGATCTATACCGGAGGCTACGACGCTGTACCCGGAAGGCTGGCCGTTGGGAGCGCGCTTGGTCAGCAGGTCTTCTATCTCACCGGCGGTCTGATGTGTCTCGGGACCGATGACTTTCGCGAGGGCGCTGGCGGCCTTCGAAGGCTCCTGTATCTGATACGGCGTGGCGATGACGCGCACGGTATTGTGGGTGGTCGCCATCTCACGGTCGTCCGCGCTCAGGATGTCACCGTGTCCCCGGGCAGCCGCCTCTGGCGTCACCGAGTCCGTCTCTGAGGCGAGGGCGAGATCTCCTCTTCCGTCCGAGACGCTCAGGTGCGCCGCCCTTGCGCCGAGCAGTAGCCCAACGAGCGCGACGGCGACGATCACCAACCGTACCCTGTTCCGGCCTGTCGTTCTGACCTGGTGGTCGGACGAGGTTCTGCTCGTCCCCCGACGGCGAACCTGCCGGTGCTGGGGAAACTGAACGACCCGAGCGTTCGAGCTCTTCCGCGCGCCGGTACTGTTCCGGCGACCACGGGCCGTGGATTGGTTACGAGGGGTTCTCTCCTTATGCGCGCCGCGTCCAAGCCTTGCGCGGGCGGAGCGATCCCCGACTGTACTACTATTGGGGGTTCTCCTTTTTCTTCTGTCCCCCACTTTGCCTGTCATCCTCCCTGGACTTGCCGTAAACTTTCAGGTCCGTACCCTCCGGGTCCCGCATCTTCAACTGATCGCGGGCCAGGGGCCGGATCCTGCCCGGCCTCGAAAGCTCCGCGACCCGGACTTCGAGCTGCTCTCTCTCGGCCGCGGCTTTGGAATTGAGCCCTTCGAGTTCAGCTACCTTGTCACCGAGCCCGGCAGACACCGTGTGCAGGTAGACGCTCCCCAGCATCAACAGCACCGGCACCACCACCAGCAATACGAACCCTCTTTGCTCCCTCCTCTTCCGGCGCGGTGACGGTCGAAGCGCAGGCCGCTGCGAAGGACGCGCGGAGGGGCCGGGGCCGGTTTCGCGGTCCCGGTGCCTTCGTTGTGGCGCGGCCATCAGTCTTCATCCCGCCCGACGTCTGCACGTTCTGAGGTCCGGATCGCCACCCTCAGACGCGCCGAGGCGCTCCGGGGGTTCTCCTCCACCTCCCGCTCCGAAGGACGCCGAACGACGCCCCGACGGAACACGGGCCGCGCACCACACACGCACACCGGCAACTCCGGCGGGCAGACGCAACGTCCCTCCCGGTCGGAGATAAAGCGCTTGACGACGCGATCCTCCCCGGAGTGAAACGTGATCGCAACCAACCTCCCGCCCGGTATCAGAAGCTGTTCCGCAGCCTCCAGCGCCCGCCGAAGACTGCCCACCTCATCGTTGACGTGAACGCGCACGGCCTGGAACACGCGCTTGGCCGGGTTGCCGCCCCGCTCTACCCAACCAACCGCAGCCCTCACCGCATCGGCGAGATCCAGCGTCGTCAAAAGCGGACGGCGGCGCGAGATCTCACGGGCCACCCGGCGGGCCTCGCCACGAGGCACATCGCCATATCCGGAAAGCACGCGCAACAGCTCACTTTCATCCACCGTATTGAGATAGTCTGCGGCGGAGATCCCGGAGTGTGGGTCCATCCGCATGTCCAGCGGCCCTTCCCTCACGTAACTGAAACCGCGCCGGTCCTCGTCAACCTGATAGCTCGACAGCCCGAGGTCGAAGAGGATCGCATCCACCCGCTTCCCATCCTCGACCATCTCCCACAGCACCTCGTCGTATGCGCCGGGCATGAAGACAAAACGCTCATCCCGAACGTCCGCCGCACGCTGGGCGGCGTCCGGGTCGCGGTCAATGCCGACGAGCTTCCCGTCGGGACCAAGCTCACCGAGTATCCGCCGGGCGTGTCCTCCCCCCCCAAAGGTGGCGTCCACGATCGTGTCCGCCTCCGCCGGGGCGAGCGCTGCCACAGCCTCATCCAGCATCACCGGCAGGTGGGCAGCAGCCATCACCCGCCAAACTCCCGGCCGGCAAACTCCTCCACGATCTCGGCGAACATCTCGTCCGCACCTTCCACGTAGCGATCCCACTCTTCGGTGCTCCAGATCTCCAACCTGTCGTCTACCCCCGCGAGGGTCACGTCTTTGTCCAGCCCCGCGTACCGCGCCAGCTTCGTCGGGATCAAAACCCGCCCCTGGCGGTCAAGCGTCGCCTCGAAGGCCATCGAGAAGAACATCCGCGAGAGCTGCCGCCCCTTCGCGGAGAGGTCGGCGTTGGCCTTGACGTTCGCCTTGAAGGCCGCCCACTCATCCGGCGGGAAAGCGAACAGGCAACGATCCACACCCTTCGTGATCACTATCCCACCCTCGAAGTAGGACCGGAGCCGGGAAGGGAGAGTCAGCCGCCCTTTCTCGTCCAGGGTGTGCTCGTACTCGCCTAAAAGAGCCAGGGCCGCTTCCTCCCACTACGTTCCACTTTGACCCACGACCGCAGAAATTCTTGCATACATGGCGAAAATCCGCAATTCGAGAGGTCCCTGAGGCACCCAATAGCCGTAAATTAGCCTATTTGCCGCCTCTATACCCTATTACCTAGGGTATAGGAACCCTATAGAAAACGAGCAAACTACCTTGTATGAGGAAATATCTGAGAGAAAGACCCGTGCGCCATGCACGGAATATGTAGAAGAGATAAAGGCCATAACCCAACATGTTGGGGATCGGGAAAATCGGCGTGGCTTGCCACCGTCGAGGGGCGGAATCAGGTGTGCGGTGTGTAGATCAGAGAGGGGGTGGGCCCACCAGGACTCGAACCTGGGACCGTCCGATTATGAGTCGGATGCTCTAACCAACTGAGCTATGGGCCCTGGGCGCCGGATCGCACATTGCGCCGGGCCAGCTCCCCCGGCTGGACTCGAACCAGCAACCCTCTGATTAACAGTCAGATGCTCTGCCAATTGAGCTACAGGGGAATGCCTCGTAGGGATTATACGTTTGAACGGGGCTGGCTTCAAGATTCGGTGGCTACACTGCGCAGTGCATCCTTGAGCCGCGACAGTTCGACCTGGATGCGATCTTTCTCGTCGTAGTCTGATGTCTGCCGTTTGGCGCGCTCGCGGCTCAGGATCGCAACTCTGAGCCACGCCTCTCGAATCGAGGACTCCGAGGGATAGAGCTTATCCCCGATGGAGGCGAGGGCGCCGATCTCGTCCATCAGGGGGCGGGCCCGCTCGTCGGCGATCAAGGCGTCGAGGTCCGTCCCGGCGTGCTCCCGCAAGAGACGGAAGATTCTGCTCTGCTCCTCGTTCCCGAAGTCCTCTGCGCGCAATGAAAGAGGCTGGAGCAATAACGGTATGTCCACCCCTATTTTCAGAAACTCCGCGCCCAGATCCGGCCGTGTAATGACCAGCGCCAGCAGGTCACGGCCCGCCTGCTGGAGAGGATCTTTGGGGGTCGAATCACTCGTATTTGCCGTTCCTGCAGAGGATCGGCGGACCTGCAACGTTTCCGGGTTGACACCGAGGGCTTCGCTTGCCAGGCGAACGGCATCCCGGTGGAAAACCGGATCTTCGATTTCACTTATGAGGTCACGGATCTCCGACACGATCCGGGCTCGCTCGGCGGCATCGGCACCACGGGCTCGCTCGGTCTTGCGGCGAAATACGTACTCGAATGCCGGCGCTGAACCTGAAAGTAGCGCCTCGAATTCGCTAGCAGTGTGCTCAAGCAGCCAGTCGGCGGGATCATCGGGCAACCGCAATACTCGCAGATCCAGCTTCAATTCAGTGGCCGCGGCTGCGGCCCGTTCTATCGCTTTCTCCCCTGCGGCATCCGGATCGAAGAGCACGTATATCCTGTCCGCATAGCCACTCAGGCTCTTCAAGTGGGCCGGCGTCGTTGCCGTTCCAAGGGTGGCGACGGCGTTCTTGATTCCGGCCTGATAGAGCATCAGCACGTCGGTGTAACCCTCGACTACGAGCGCGGATCTCTCCTTGCGAATAGCCTCTATCACCTGCGGAAAGCCGTAAAGAAGATCCCGCTTGGCGAAGATTTCTGTCTCGGGGGAGTTGAGGTACTTGGGATGGTCGTCGCCCAGGGCACGGGCGCCGAAACCCACGATCCTGCCGCGCCGATCGGAGATTGGGAAGGTGATCCTCCCGGCAAACCTTTCCCCACCCCGGCCCGAAAGCAGCCCCGCCCCTTCGAGCGACCGACGGTCGAGAGCCAACCTTCCAGCAACCCCCACAAACCCCGAACTTCCGCGCGGTGGCGCGTACCCGATGCGGAATTCTTCTATAGTAGATTTTTGCAATCCGCGGGATTTCAGGTATTCGCGGGCCTGACGGGCCTCTGGTGAGTCGGACTTCAAAAGGTACTTGTGGTAGAAGGCAGTAGCCGCGGCGAGAGCCTTGTGAACCTGGCGGCGGCGCTGGTTGCGTTCCCTGGCAGCCCTGGCGTCGGCCGGTGAGCCTTCAAACTCGAGTTCCACGCCGGATCGCTCGGCGAGGTGGGAGACCGCCTCCGAGAAAGACAGGGACTTGAGGTCCATGACGAGCTTGATGGCATCACCGCCACGCTGGCAGCCGAAACAGTAGTAGAAGCCTCGATCCGGGGTGACGCTGAAGGACGGGGTCTTCTCCGAGTGGTCGGGGTACGGGCAGAGTCCCGAGAACCTTGCTCCCTGCCGCCGGAGCGCGGTGAACTCGGAGGCGGCCTCGACAATGTTCGCGGTGTTCCGAACCTCCTCGATGCTCCGCTGCGAAATTCTCACGCGCTAACGGCTCCTTCTCGCCATCTGTACAAAGATTTCCCGAACCTGTCGTAGGCGTACCGGGGCTAATGTTACTCTAGGCGGGATGGGAAACGCTGGCGAAATCACACGAGCGCCGGGGACGGGGTACGCGGATCTGCCTCCAGGGGTGGATTTTGAGCCCAAGGACGAGCCCCTGCGGCGGGACATCAACCTGCTGGGCCGCGTTCTGGGTCAGGTTCTCATAGAGCAGGAGGGCAAGGACTTCTTCGACACCGAAGAAGAGGTGCGACTTCTGTGCAAGCGGCTGCGCTTCGAGTACGACGAGAAACTCGACCGGCGTCTAAGGCAGATGATCGAAGGTATGGACGTAGTGGAGATCTCCGACATCGTGCGGGCGTTCTCGGTGTACTTCCAGCTCGTGAACATTGCGGAGCGCTATCATCGCGTCCGGCGCCGGCGCCAGTACGAATCTTCGCTGGATAATCCTCCCCAGCGGGCCTCGCTTGGGAGCGCGCTCCTCCGGCTCAAGGAAGAAGGCTCCGGGGACGCCCTTCGGCGCGCGCTCGGGCGCATGAACCTGGGCCTGGTACTGACCGCGCATCCGACGGAAGCCATGAGGCGAAGCGTCCGCCAGAAGCACGTTGAGGTTGCGGAAATACTGGAGTCCCTGGACTCGCGGGTGCTATCGTGGCGCGAGCGGCGCCGCCTGGAGGAGCGGTTGTACGAGGAGATCACGCTCCTGTGGCAGACCGACGAGCTTCGCGTCCGGCGGCCAGAGGTCGAGGAGGAGATACGACGCACCCTACTGTTCTTCGAGAACCCATTGATCTCTGCCACGCTCGACGTGTACAGGGAGTTCGAGGAGGAGCTGGCCCGGCACTTCCCGGAGGACACACCCGAACTCGGCCGGGTGCTGGAGTTCGGTTCATGGGTGGGTGGGGATCAGGACGGCAACCCATTCGTGAAACCGGAGACGATGAGCAATGCCCTGGAGCGGCACCGCGGGTTGATCTTGAACCGCCACCTGGAATCCGTGCTTGATCTAACGAGGCGCATGAGCCAGTCCACCAGGCTCGTCCCGGTGTCGGAGGAGCTATACCGCTCGGTCGAGCGGGACGAGAAACTACTTACCGATATTGCGGGCCGCTACGAGGAGGTGCTGCGCAACGAGATCTATCGCCGCAAGCTCTTGCTGATCGCGGAACGTCTGCGTTGCACCATTCGGGAACCGGGCTCGCGCGCGGCCTATGGCGGGGCCTCTGAGTTCGAGGAAGACTTGCTCCTCCTGCACCGGAGTCTCGTCCAGCACGGGGGACGCAGGATCGCCGATGGCGCTCTGCGCGACTGCATCCGGCAGGTGGAGGTGTTCGGGTTCCACCTAGCGAAACTGGATGTGCGCCAGGAAAGCTCTCGGGTCGTCCGAGCCGTGGCGGAGTTGATCAGGAAATCCGCGGGGGAAGATTTGCTCTCTATGGAAGAGGAGGGCCGCGCGGAACTGTTGAGACGACTGCTTGCAGACCCGGCGCTGGACCTCTCCCTCACGGGTGATCTCTCTGACGAGACACGGGAGGTTCTGGCAACTTTCGAGCGCATCCGGCAGGCAGAGGAGGAGTTTTCGGAGCCGCCGATTGAGAACTTCGTGTTGAGCATGGCCCACAACGCAAGCGACGTTCTCTCCGTGCAGCTTCTCGCGCGCCACGCGGGTTTGCTGGAGGTAAACAAAGAGGGACGATGCACCGCCAACCGCCTGCGGGTGTCGCCACTGTTCGAAACCGTTGCCGATCTGGACCGGGCGCCTGGGGTGCTCAACGGCCTGCTGGAAGATCCCTTCTACCGTTCTTCACTGGAAAGTAGCGGCAACCTGCAGGAGATCATGCTCGGCTACAGCGACTCGGGGAAGGACGCCGGGTATGTGACGAGCAACTGGGCCCTGTACCGGGCGCAGGGTTCGCTCGCGGAGGTAGCCCGCAAGCATGGGGTCGAGATAAGGCTCTTTCACGGCCGGGGCGGGACAGCGGGACGGGGCGGCGGTCCGAGCTACGAGGCGATCATGGCCCAGCCCCCTGGCACGCTGAACGGGAGCATCCGCATAACCGAGCAGGGCGAGGTCATCTCCTTCAAGTACAGCATGCACGGCCTCGCTCGCCGCAACCTCGACACAGTGCTGGCCGCTATCCTGGAGGCCAGCGTGGAAGAGGAACCTAGAGAACCGCAGTCCCATTGGGTCGAGGCAATGGACGAGCTATCCGCTACGGCGCGGGACACGTACCGTAGCCTGGTCTACGAAGACGAGGACTTCCTGAATTTCTTCTCCGAGGTCACGCCCATCCGCGAGCTCTCGCTGCTGAATATGGGAAGTCGGCCAGCCCGCAGAACGCAGAACCCTGACGTCGAGAGCCTTCGCGCCATCCCCTGGGTATTCGCCTGGACCCAGAACCGGCTCCTGCTTCCGTCGTGGTACGGTGCTGGTACGGCTCTTTCCGGCTACGTACAGAACCCAGAGCGACTCTTCACGCTGCGAGAGATGTATCAGGGATGGCCGGCGTTCAGAACGCTAGTGAACTTCATGCAGATGACCCTCGCCAAGAGCGACATGCGGATAGCCCACACGTACACCGCGCTGCTACTGGATGCTGGGGCGCGGGAACGCCTGTGGAACCGCATCGCAGAGGAGCACGCCTTCTGCGTCGACGCCGTGCTGCGCATCACCGGTCACCGCAACCTCCTCGACGACAGCCCCGTTTTGCAACGGTCGATCCGCCTGCGCAACCCGTACGTGGATCCACTCTCCTACGTGCAGGTGAACCTGCTGCGCCGCCTCAGGCAAATACCGGAAGACTCTCCAGAGCGCAACAGTGTACTCAACGCGCTGCTACTCACCATCTCCGGCATATCCTCCGGGATGCTGAACACCGGCTGATCCTGGCTGCCGCCTACCCGTCACAAATGACAGAACCCAGCTTCATCAGACCAGCGTTCGTGCGCCGGAAGCCACAAGCCTCGTAGAATCACTGTGATATCCAGTATAAAGCGTGAACCCCTCCATCCCAGGCTACGTTGACAAACCCCACCAGATCCCCTCCCCAGTATGCGCACATACAGGAGGCTGCATCGCAAAATGGGCGTGGAATCTCGTGGCAGGTGTTCATTCCACACCCGTGAGAACAAGTCGTTGAGCTCCAAAGAGGTTACCGGAGGACTCGTTCTGTAAAGAACACCGCGTTTCTCACCGCGCGCATCCACTTGAAATTCTTGCGTCCTACAACGCTCAGGCGAAGATGTCGCCGCGGGGCATGAAGAGCTGGCGGTAGGTGGCCAGGGCGTAGCGGTCGGTCATACCGGCCACGAAGTCCACCGTCTCGGTGACGGGATCCGGGTCGGTTTTTGTTCGCTCGTCTGGATGATTCAGGTAGTAGTCGAAGAGCGTGGTGACCACCCCTCCCGCTTTTTCATTCTCGCGCGAGCGTGGGTTCTGGTACACGTGCATGAAGAGCCAGGAACGAAGCTCCATCAGAGCTTCATATACGCTCTCGGAGAGGGTTATCTCACCCTGCTGCTCCGACGAAGTGATCATATCCCGCACCAGCCGGTCTATTCTGAAGCTCATCCTCTCGCCAAGCACAGCAAGCGGGTTAGGCGGTAGATCCTGCCGTTTTATTGTCCCCGCCCGCAACGCATCGTCCACATCGTGGTTGACGTACGCGATCCGATCAGCAATCCGCACGATCTCCCCTTCCCTGGTGAAAGGGTAACCTTTTCCAGAATGGTTGAGTATCCCATCTCTTACCTCGAACGTAAGATTGAGCCCCTCACCCTCTTTTTCAAGGTGATCCACGACGCGCAGGGAGTGCTCGTTGTGGCGGAAGCCGCGGCCGTGATGGGAGAGGGCGCGGGAGAGGGCTCCTTCACCGGTGTGTCCGAAGGGGGTGTGGCCGAGGTCGTGGCCCAGGGCTATGGCTTCGGCGAGGTCTTCGTTGAGATCTAGGGCACGGGCGATGGTGCGTGAGATCTGCATCATCTCGAGTGTGTGGGTCAGGCGGGTGCGGAAGTGGTCGCCGTCCGGGGAGATGAATACCTGGGTCTTGTGCATCAGCCGCCTGAAGGCCTTGGCGTGGATGATGCGATCGCGGTCGCGTTGGAAAGGGGTGCGGACGCCGTCGGGCTTCTCGGGCCTGACGCGGCCGGCGCTCTCCCTGCAGGCCCAGTCTTCTTTCGGGATGCTCATGCGGGACGCCGGGCGCCGGGGGTTGACGGGTCGAGGAGCAGGTTGCCGGGGGCGTGCGCCATGACGTGAGAGCGAACGACGCGGCGCACGCTCTCGCCGAGGAAGTCGTCCATGGGAACGTCCCGGATCGGGCTCCGGATAAGGGCGCGCAAACGGTCTAGGATCTCCAGCGGTATGGGGAAAGTGTCGGCGCTCTCGGCGCGGCATTCGGCGCACAGGACGCCGCCCAGGTTGGGGGCAAAGTAGAGTTGTCCTTCCGATTCTTCTGGGACGACGTCGCAACCCATGCACGAATCCAGTTGCGGCGCGTACCCGGCCAGCATCGAGAGCTTCAGGCCGAAGGCAGCCTCGACGGTCCCGAAGCCCGAGTTTCGTCCTTCCAGCGAGTCGAGCCCGTGGTAGAGGAGGTTGAAGACCCGCCGGTCGGCCTCGTCACCGCCTGAGAGGGCGCGCACGGTGCGGACCATCCCGGCGGCGGCCTCGAAGCGGGCGAGATCCTCGCGGACGCCGTGAAAGCTGCGGAGGACTTCGGCCTGGGTCACGGTATGCAGCGTACGTCCCTGATAGGCGACGAAGTCCACGCACGAAAGCGGTTCCAGACGCGCCCCGAAGCGGGACTTCGTGCGCCGGATACCCTTGGCGATGGTCGAGACCAGGCCGATGTCCTGGGTATACAGGTCGAGGATGCGGTCGGCCTCACCGTAGCGGATAGACCGGAGGACTATGCCCTTACTCTTGTAGACCGCCATTCTCCGCCTCTTCCATGATGGCGACGCTGGCGCTCATACCGAGCCGGGAAGCGCCGGCGTTCACTATCTCCATGGCGTCATCCAGGGTCTTGATGCCGCCTGACGCCTTTACCGCAAGACCCTCCGGCGCCTCTTTGCGAAGCAGGGACACCTCCTGAGGTGTGGCGCCCGAAGGGGCGAAACCCGTCGAAGTCTTTACGAAGTCCGCGCCGCTTGAGGCCACGATCTGGACTGCCAATCGCTTCATCTCGTCCGTCAGGTAGGCCGTCTCGATTATGACCTTCACCACCGCGTCGTTGAGGCCGTTGTTCATGGCGACAGCCCCCACTTCCTGCGTGACGCTCGACAACTCCTCAGCCACGTAGGAGAACTCCCCGGAGAGAAACCGTGAGATGTTCATAACCACGTCGATCTCCGAAGCGCCGCCGGATATGGCGTCCCGCACGGCCAAGATCTTGACGGCGGCCGTATCGTGACCGAACGGGAAGGAGACCACCGTACACACCTTGACGTCCGTGCCCCGCAACTCCCTTGCGGCACCCCGCACGTAGCACGGCGGGATGCACACCGCCGCGAAATGGTGTTGCGCCGCCTCTTCACAGACGCGCCGTATGTCCTTCTCCGTGGCGTCGGGTTTGAGCAGGGTGTGATCCACCATCTTCGCAAACTCCCGCACCCTCATGCCCAACTTGAGCCATCCTTCCCGCGCACCTTCGCCTATGAAACGGGTCTTCAGCCCGTCCTCCCTATTATAGTCCCAGCCGCTCCAGAAACCTCGGATCACTCCTCCATCCCGGAGTAACTCTCACCTTGAGGTCAAGATAGATCCTGGTCCCCAGCAGGCGCTCCACGTCGCGGCGGGCTTCGGTGCCGATGCGTTTTATGGTCTTGCCGCCTTTGCCGAGCACGATCATGCGATGCGTCCCCCGCTCCACGTGGATGACGGCGTAGACGACGGTGACGTTCGCCTTGCGCTCCACGTCTTCTATCTCCACGGCAACGGCGTGTGGCACTTCGTCCCGAAGCGCGTTCAGCGCCTTCTCCCGCACGTACTCGGCGAGTATCAGGGACTCGGGATAGTCCGTCACCGTATCCTCCGGGAAGTACCTCGGACCGCGTGGCAGCATCCTGGCCACCTCGCCCATGAGAGGCTCCACGTTCAGGCCGTCCGTTGCGCTCAGGAGAAAAATATCCTCCCAGGCCGCAAGCCCGCGCACGGACTCCACGATGGGCAGCGCGTCCTCGCGCCGGGGCAGGAGATCCACCTTGTTCACGCACGCAATAGCGGACGTGTCAGTCTTCGCCACGAGCCCGGCCACATACCGGTCTCCCCCGCCGATCTCGACGGCCTGCGAAGCGTCTAGGAGAAAGAGGATCACATCCGACTCCGAAAGGCTGTCGAGGACCTGTTGCTGCATCCTGGCCCGCAAGGTGTCGCGGGGCTTCTGCGAACCGGGCGTGTCCACGAAAACCGCCTGGTAACCTGGGCCGTTGCGTACCCCGCGCACGGGACCGCGCGTGGTCTGCGGGCGGGGCGAGGTGATGGAGACCTTCTTCCCCACCAGCCGGTTGACGAGGGTGGACTTCCCGACGTTCGGCCGGCCTACTACGGCTACGAAGCCGCTCCGCAGATCATCTTCCCAGGCTTCGTCGAGCACCGCGCCGCTCACAGGACCTCTGGGCCGAAGGAGTGGGGCAGGATCTCCTCGAATGGGTAGCGGCGCAGGCCGGAAGGCTCCGAGGGGTCTTCGACTACGACCTCCTTGCAGCCGAACTCACGCAGAAACTGGCGGCAGGCTCCACAGGGAAAGCAAGGGGCAGCGTTCGGGCTGGCGATGGCGACGAGGTGGATCTCCCGGTCTCCCGGATCGGCGAGCGCCATGGCAACGGCAGCGCTGCGTTCGGCACAGATGCCGAGTCCGTAGGAGGCGTTCTCAACGTTGCAGCCAGCGTGCAGCGCGCCCTTTTCGGTCAGTACGGCGGCGCCGACATGGAAATTGCTGTAGGGCGCGTAGGCGTTCTTTGCCGCTTCACGGGCCAGAGTCATCACGGCTTCGAGGTTCAAGTCCGCTCCTTTCACGTGAGCTGGAAGACGGCCACGGTAACGAGGCTCCCGAGCAAGGCGCCCATGACCACCTGATAGACGCCGTGGATACCGCTCTCCACGCGGCTCTGGCACACGAGCAGGGCCATCAGGAGTGTAACCAGCGAGATGAGACCCCCATACCGGGCGTCCGCGGCCAGAAAACTAGCGGCGACCCACGCGGCAAACGAGACCGCCGCGTGTCCCGAAGGCATCCCCCCGTAAAAAGCATGCGTGGAATGCGTGAGCGCCTTGCCCACCAGGACGAAAATCGTCACCAGCGCCAGCGCGACCAGGGTCAGGTGGCCGGGCCAGCGCCGGATGCTCTCCAGCGTCTCGAGCGAGAGCGGTCCCAGGTTGTCCGCCAGGATCAGGTATCCCACCAACACGGCCCCGACGCTCGACACCAGCACGGCCCCGGCGGAAACGTCCTTTGCCAGCTTCGCCAGCGGATGGTACTCCTCGGTGACCAGGTCCACGGTGAACTCCAGCGCAGTGTTGAGCATCTCGGTGACGAACACTAACATGATGGTCAGGAGCAAGACCGTCAATTCCAGCGCGCTCACGCCGACTAGCAGGCTTGCCACGAGCACCAGCACCGCCACCAGCACGTGGATGCGCATGTTGCGCTGGGTGCGCAAGGCGTAGACGATGCCCCGGTAGGCGAGCTCAAAGCTGCGGGCAACCCCCTGCTGGCCCTTTCCGGCCTCTGGCCCACGTTTATCTTTCCTGTTCACGCATCTTCTCCATCACGCTTTCCTGGACGTGGTACATCTCGCTGCCTTCGAAGTCCTCTCCATGGTCCATACCCACCAGGTGCAATGCTCCATGCACCACGAGTTCCTCGACGCCCATCTCTGCTACTTCGGGACAGATCACGACCTCCCCCACCATCTCTCCGTATGGCCCGTCAACCTCAAAGCTCAGCACGTCAGTTGGACGATCCTTGCCCCGGAACTCGCGGTTGAGCCGCTGGATGTCCTCACGCGAAACCAGTGCCACGGACATCTCTCCCACCCTCTCGAGTTGGAATCCTCGTTCGGATAGGGCAGCCGCGCACAATTGCGCGGCCCGTCCGGTTGTGAGGCGGCCGTACTCCACCTCGTCGAGAACTTCGACGGTGAACGGCCGGGCGGGGATGGGTGGCCTCAGTTGACGGTTCCGGCTGGTTTCGTCTTGCCCGGCTTCTGATTTTTGTCTGATGCCTTCTCGTCCGGCGCATCGGGGTACTCGATGCGAGGTCCAAGGAAGCCGATGAGCGCCTCGCGTATGGCTTCGCCCACCTCGTGTATCTCGCGCATGGTCAGGGCACAATCGTCGAACTGTCCGTCTTCGATCTTACTGCGGATCGTGCCGGAGATGATGTCTTCTACACGTTTGGGTGTCGGTTTGGCGATTGACTTGACCGTGGCCTCGACCGAGTCGGCGATCATGACGATGCCGGCTTCCTTGCTCCTCGGGCGGCCGCTGGAGTAGCGGAAGTCCGACTCGCGCACGGTCTCGCCGTCCAGGGCGTTCTCCAGCGCCTTGCGGTAGAAGTACTCGATGCGGGTCGTGCCGTGGTGCTGGGCGATTATGTCCAGGATCTCCTGCGGCAGGCCCCAGGCGTAGCCTATCTCCAGGCCGTCCTTCACGTGCCGCTTTATGATGCGGGCTGAAAGCGCCGGGGACAGGCTAGAGTGTGGATTGACCTGGGAGATCTGGTTCTCCACGAAGTACGCCGGGTGCTCCAGCTTGCCGACATCGTGGTAGTAGGCCCCGACACGGGCGAGCAGCGGATCCGCCTGGATGCGCTCGGCGGCGTACTCGGAGAGGTTTCCGACCTGCATCGAGTGGGTGAACGTGCCAGGCGCTTTCTGCAGCAGCTTGTGCAGCAGCTCGTTGCTCGGGTTGGAGAGCTCCAGCAACTTCATCGGCGTCAGGATGTTGAAGGCGTTCTCCAGAAGCGGGAGGAGCACCATCGCCAGCATCAGGGAGAGCACGCCGTTGCCAAGTCCGAGTACGCCCTGCCATAGTGCGTCCGAGAAGCGGGCACCCCCGATCAAACCGACCGCGAACGTCACAGCGCCGGTGATCAAAGCTATAAAGAACCCGGCCTTAAGCAACCTTTGCTGGGAGTTCGCCCGGATCACGGTGTAGATGGCGAAGCCAGCCCCAAGAAGCAAAGCCGACGTGAGCAGGAAGTCGTTGCCGGCGATGATCCCGACGTTGATGCTGGTCACGACAACCATGAGGAACATCAGGCGTGGCCCGAGTAGCATGGTCCCGATAATGGAGAGTCCCGCCAGCGGCGTCAGGTACGGGTTGAAGTCGAGCTCGATGAAGAAGCGGGCAAGCAGGGTAAACAGGATCGTGAGTACGGCGGCGAGGGTCAGCCGGATGGCGGCCTTGGTCTTGAGTATCCGGCGCCCGAAACGCTCCAGGAAGTACCACGTGATCCCCATCTCGGCCGCGACCACCAGCCCAACGCCGACCAGCGCCATCCACGGGTTCGTGGTAACGATGAGCCCCTCGGACTCGAGCTGCGCCAGATCGCCGCGCTCCAGCACGCCCTGCGAAACCATCCGTTCGATGGGCGGACGCGGACCCAGCCCGATCAGGACCGTCAACGCAATCCAGGTGACCGCTGTAAGCACTACGAAGAGACGTACCTTCGGCTGGCGCTCCAGCCAGTCCCTCAGACGCTCGAAGCGGGTGGGCGGACGGTGGAATTCGTCGACCCGCTTGCCCAACTCGACTTCAGGCGTCTTCCTGCCCAGCTTCATCTTCGGCTCCGCTCTCCCTAGGCCTTCTCAGGGCCCTGGGGTTCGTTCTCTGCACCTTCATATGCGTCCACGATACGCATGACGAGGTCGCTCCTCACGATATCGTCGCGCTGCAACCCGACGAACGAGACGCCCTCGACATCCGTGAGCGTGCGCCTGGCGTCCTGCAGACCGCTCATGCGGCCCTTGGGAAGGTCAACCTGTGTGATATCTCCCGTGACGACCATCTTGGAGCCGAAACCCAGGCGCGTCAGGAACATCTTCATCTGCTGGGGCGTTGTGTTCTGGGCTTCATCCAGGATGATGAAAGCGTCGTTCAAAGTCCGGCCTCTCATGAACGCAAGTGGTGCGATCTCAATTATACCGCGCTCCAGATGCGCCTGGAATCTGGCCGGGTCCACCATCTCATACAGGGCATCGTACAGCGGCCGGAAGTACGGGTCCACCTTCGCCATCATGTCACCGGGCAGAAACCCAAGAGACTCCCCCGCCTCGACCGCCGGCCGGGTCAGAATGATCCTGGTGACCTCCCCCCGGTTCAGGGCATCCACGGCCAACGCCACGGCCAGGTAGGTCTTGCCGGTCCCAGCAGGGCCGATACCGAACACGACCTGGTTCTGGCGGATGGCGTCGGTATACGCTTTCTGGTTGCGGGTCTTGGGCGCGACGCGGCGGCCCCGGTGCGTGAGGATCAAATCCCCGAGCACTTCCCGGCCCCCGCCCATCCCGTAGAGACGTTCGGCCGTCTCCGGCGTAGGGTGATTCCCGTCCTCTGCGAGTCCGACGAGGCCGTTGAAGACAGCTTCGGCCCGGTCCACGGCCTCCTCGCCGCCGCGCAGGAAGATCTCGTTTCCCCGCACGATCACCTCGCACTCGACCAGTTCCTCGACACGCCGCAGCACGGAGTCGCGCTCCCCGAAGACCTCAAGCATCCGGCCCGGAGGAATGACGATCCTGGCCTCGACCCCTTTGCCCGTAGTAGTGTCCGTGTTTCCTCCTTTTTACAGGTTTCAGGTGTCAGGTTTCAGCCGTCAGGTTTTCCTGATACCTGTAGCCTGATGCCTTCATTGCAGCTTGCTTCGTACCAGCGCCGCAAGCTCGCGGCCCTCGGCTCTGCCTTCCGCCAGCGCAGTGGCCCGGCTCATCGCCGCGCCCATATCCTTCATGCCTGTAGCGCCGGTGTCCTGCACCGCCTGATCCACGATCTTCTCCAGTTCTTCTGGCGAGAGTGGAGCCGGGAGATACTCGCGTACGACCTCGGCCTCCGCAGCCTCGGACTCCGCCTGCTCATGACGCCCGGCCTTGCGGAACGCCTCGGCGGATTCCTCGCGTTGTTTGAGCTGCCATCGCATGACGACCTGCTCCTCGTCCTCCGAGAGGGGCCTGCCGGCTTCGATCTCTCTGTTCTTGAGCGCGGACGACAGCATACGCAAGGTTCCCAGACGGTCCCGATCCCGCGCGCGCATGGCGGCCTTCGTATCCTGCTGTATCCGATCCGCAATGCTCACGGCATCCCCAATCTCTTGCCCCCGAGCACGTGGAGGTGGAGGTGGAAGACCTCCTGCCCCGCGTCCTGGCCGTTGTTGATCCGCACGGCGTATCCGCCCTCAGTGACGTCAAGCTTCTCCGCAACCTCGCTAGCCACCTCGAAGAGCCGCTTGGTTACCCCATCAGGCAACTGCCCGATCTCCTCCAGGTTGGCGACGTGCTGCCGGGGCACGACGAGAACGTGTACCGGAGCCCGGCCGTTTATGTCCTCGAACGCGAACACCTCATCGTCCTCGTACACCACGTTCGAGTTCAGCTCCTTACGGACTATCTTGCAGAACAGGCAATCTTCCTGGTTCATCGCATCTCTCCTTCCCGACTGCTAAGTATGCTCCACCACAACTTCAAGCGCCGACCGCGCCCGCGCCACGGCCACCACACCGGCTGTCTCGCTGCGAAGCCGGTAAGGTCCGAGCTGCGCGGGCGTCAGACCGTACTCTTCGGCCAGCGGGATCTCGGTCTCACTCCATCCACCCTCCGGCCCGACAAACAGGCTCACCGTTTCGGGCCTGACGACCTCCTCCAACCGGGGCAGTCCCTTGCCGTTGTGCAACAATACGCTGCCCTCGCCCGCCTCCCCCACCGCTTCGGGGAAGGTCACGGGCTCCGCTACCTCGGGCACGCGAAGCCGGAGGGACTGCCGGGCCGCCGCCCCGGCCACCCGGCGCCAACGTTCGACCTTGCCGGTGGCGCCTTCCAGCCGGACCACGCCCCGTTCCGTCATCAGGGGGATTATGCGCTCCACCCCTATCTCCGTCGCCTTCTCGACCACGAGGTCCATGTGCCTGCCCTTCGGCACCGCCTGATACAGAGCCACCCGCGCATTACCTTCGTCCGGCACGGGCAACTCTTCAAGCACGGTCGCCGAGTTTCCATCGCCCAACTCGGCCAGGAACAACCGCCGGTCGGCATCCACCACCTCGAAGATATCGCCAGTACGTGCCCGCAGAACCTTCGAGACGTGATGCGCCTCGTCTGCGGGAACGTAGAAGGCGCCGCCGGGTTTCACGGTGAAATCCAGAAAGATGCGCGTGATCGGGGTGCGCGAGATGCCGGCTCCTATCGGAAGACGCCCCTGAGACGGTCGAAGAACGAACCACCGGTTCCGTTGTACGTCTCGTGCC